>BNJV01000493.1_pt1 | contig 266617 bp, 212 predicted proteins | sample 8540591 | NCBI WGS metagenome assembly BNJV01 (sample SAMD00202457, study PRJDB9452) | human saliva metagenome | host: Homo sapiens
TGAAGCCCCCTAAGTCATAATGGCTTAGGGGCTTTTTCGTTGTCTTTCTACCTGTGGTTGCAAGCATTTTAAAGTGTCGTTTTCACTCTTTGGAAGTTTGAAAGAGTAGAAAATCTTTTTCTTTGTAAAGCTCTTCATTTCTCTCTATCGTGATGAAAAACCATCTATATCAACCGTATGTGGATATAAGATATGAGGAAATTCATATTAATTAGATAGGCTTTTTAATTTCTGTTTTTTTAATTCTCAGGTTGCAATCTGAGCCAATGAGCGGAAGCGATCTTGCAGTTCCTTTATCTTTTTCATTAGTTCTTTGAAGTCCAATGGAGTGCCATAGATAAAACCTTTCTTCATATTGTTGTAATCAGTTTCGAAGTCTGAGAGGAGTTTTTCATCTGGAATGATCTGTATTTTGTCTGGTAATTCCTTGTTATAATCAACAGATCCTACATGATAGAAGTACCGTCTATGCTCCACAATATCACCGTATAAAGCAAGATCTTTGAGTGCTATGTCTACATAACGAGTATGCATCAGCTTCTCAAGGTCATAAAAATGACGTGACATGCGGTGGGTTCTTGGTTTAGGTTTCTGATATTCTTCACATAATAGGAATGCTTTCCAAGAAAGTTCTGGCAGGACTGACCGTGCGAATGGTTTGTATGAAATCAGAATCAACATCTTCATCCGAGTAAACCTCTTCTATTAAAGAGGAGATTCTTCTCGGTTCAAAAGGTTCATCCATAGATAACACACTAATTTCAATCTTGATTGTCGGGACAGTATAAGAAGAATTGTCAGTGTAAAGTGTTGGATAATGTACGTATATCACCGACGGGTCTTTGTCATGTGGGACTTTCTGGGGCTGTCCTTCTCCGTCTAATACTTCATTGTCAGCAACGACAGTAACATTAAGTCCTAACTCTTTTAGCTTTTCATCCAGCTCCTTTTTAAATTCTCCAAAGAAGAAATCCTGTGCTTTTTCCCTCAAATTATGAATCTGAGTGTTAGTCTTACAATGGGCACAAGGAAGTCGTTTTACGTTTAAGAAATAGTCCCTACTTAGTGCAAGGTCAATGTCTTCACTGAAGCGGTGTATGATATTCCACCCTTTACTAAGGCTTGTACCTCCTTTGAAAAGCAGGTAATCACTAATACTTGTGTGAAACATAGCATAGAGAACAGCCGTTACCCACCAGTCTTTTTCGGCAGAAGGCTCGTCAATTTGCTTGGTCTCACTTACCGTTTGAATCATAGCTTTGCGCTCATCTACGGTAAAATCAGTCCATTTAGTCATGATATTCTTTTGGTTTGTTTCGGTTAATGATGTTTCTCATCCATACAGGTGCGAGGCGTAAGTCATGTTCTATGGTCTCTTTTTCAGAGGATTCTGCTAACAACTTCGCTATCTGTCTCTCATTCTCAGGTGTTAAATTCTGCTCTCCAATACTGCGTAATGCTTGGACAATGTCCTGTATTAACTTGCCTTTGAACGCAAAATTCTTTGGTGCTCCATGCTTTAAAGTGACCGTACGTTTGCCTAATGTCAGTTTCCTACTGGACCCTGTAGTTAAGAAAGTACTGTTCATTGGTACTTGTGTGGACAAGCCTAACTGGTTTGCGGCAGTATCGCCTGTTGCTATTACAGCGGCTTTATCCCTTTTTGCTATCTCTCTTACTAACTCAGAAGCAGACGGGTAGAGGGTGCCAAAGCGGGTCTTGCGAGCCTTGACATACACTCCTTTGGATATGCGAGTGATTGTTCCTTCCTTTTCAAGAATTGACAAAAGTTTCGTAACATATTCTACATCATATTCGGGGAAAGATGATACGAAGAAGACTTCTCCGAACTTACTGTGCGAGATTCTGCTCTTAACTTTATCTATAACAGCACTTTGCATTATCTTTTTAACTTTTTTTTGGTCGGAATTATTGCATATTTTTCCGACTACAAAGATAGGTAATTTTGGTGATAAAACAAGCTTTTATCTAATTTTTTATGATGGTTTCTGCTGAATAATGTTATCCTTTATAGGTTAGCTGACTGTTAAGCGGAAAGTGTAAAGGGGCAGTGGGATGGTACGGAGGGGTTGATGCGGTTCTGAAAATTTGTTTCTGCGATGGGTTGGAGGGGAATGTGGGTGTATGAAATATCTTTACGATTTTTTTCTTTGATGGTTTACTGCCATATAAGTGATTATGTGTTATTTTCGGGTTTGTAACCTTTTGGAATACAAGAGGTTATGAAGAGGGTTGTAAAAGATGCCCTTTTGCGTTGTAAAAGATGCTCTTTTGCATGGTAAAAGGGCATCTTTTGATGTGTAAAAGGGCGTCTTTTACCATGCGAAAAGGGCGTCTTCTGTTTTTCCAATCGTGAATTTGTTTTACAATAAAACTTCCCCATCTCCTTCGCGTTTTGTAACCCATTGATATACGATAAGTTACAAAGACGGTTTTTCTCCATTATCATTCGTTTTAGCATCAATAGTCCTTTGTTTTTTTCGTAAGCTTGTTTCATGGCAGGCATTATCTGCCCTATCACCACCTCCCCCACCACCCTTGCTGATCAGAATAAGGGCTGGTGAACACCACTTCGACACGTTGGTACAAGCCCAAACACGTAAAGCGGACTTGGGTTTACGTTTATTTAATAAAAAATTTTTTATGATTGAACTTCCTGTGCACAACTGTTTTGTATATTTGCAGCGATATTTGAAGTAGCATTTCCCCAGCAAGCTCTTCAGCATATCACCCCTGCTGTCGCCCGTACCTTCTCCTACTGACCCCAATCTGACAACTGAGTGAAGGCAGCATGATGCACACATTATCATAAAAAGAAAAGCAATTAACGTAGAAGAGTCCTATGAAAATGAAGAAAAACATTGTTTTAAGAGCGTCCGAAGAGTGGACAAAAGACGATGAGCATAAACTCAAATCTATTATTATCGACAACTTCCGCGAACTACTTAACCGCAGCGAGGAGGAAGAATTATACTGGACAGGAACACAACGCGACCTTATTGAACTGGCTCACATCGTATGGGAGAGCGGTCAGATACTGGAAATGAATGGCAATCCGATGTGTTTCAAATCCATTGTTCACCACATCTGCAGGGTGCTTCACGTCAATGAACCCTGCAATCCGTCGTGTGTCGTCTCGGGAAGTGAGGTCGCGCAAGAACGTCAAGTCAAGCCCATTGACCCACCGTTACTGCAACCTCATCACACAGGCAGAGATATCCGACCCCATGCGACTTGAGATTCGCAGAGGCAGAAGACGCCGTTTGTGGTGAGAAATGTAATGAATCTGAAATATATTTGACCTAAATCAAAAAAACTTTAAACCTAACATATTATTTAATGTTTCTCTTGTTTAGATGTTAAGTTATCCGTACCTTTGCAATGCAATTCAAGAGAATCAAATACACACAATAAGGTATTACACCTTCAAAGGGTATTAAAGATTGCTCAGGATTATTCGATAAGAGATTTGTTTAGGTTAGTAATAGATTTAGGTTTTTAGTTATATTTTAGGTAAAGATTGTAGAAAGATTGACGTCGGGAGACGGTAATTATTCGGAGATAACGGAAGGGCAATTGCTCAGCCGTTTCTTTTTTTTATACCCCTTAGTATCTTTCCCAACCTCAAAGGTCAAGGTACAAACCCCAAGAAACCCACTCATTTATTTGTTTCATTAGGGAAATAATCATAAATTTGCAGCAAAGAAAGGCAGAAGAATATTGAATTTTAAGCTTCACACATTGCCCTTTGTCCTTTAAACCTTAATATTCATTGCGCCATTACTTCCTTTTCCAACCTTAAGCCATGGGCTTAAGCTTTTTTATTCCTCAGACTTTTTTACTCGTATTTTATATCTTCTTTATCCCTGTTATACCTCTTTTTCACGCCTATTATATATAAGGTAAGAAGCTTTTTAGCTCTTCTTACCCGACCACAGTGCGATGATTACGAACAATCCGGCAACAAAGATAAAGAGGAAAGAGCCTATAGCACCAGCATAGATACGACCCGTATGCACCTCTAAGGCAAGACTCCACAGTGACATTGGCATGTTTCTCAACTCTTCAGGTTGAGCAGAGAAGAACGTACCATCGTAATAATCAGCCACACATTCCTCACCTGTGAAGTCGGAACTATAGCCTACAACCATCTGACCGGCGGCTGCTGTCCCCGGAATAGTAGCCCTTGCAACCATCATATTATTGTAAGGCTCAATCTGTCCAGCCTGTCTGTTCCACCGGAAGAGCCCATCGAAAGAGCCCACAAGCCACATTCCACTCTCGTCACGTTGCCATACCGTCTGTCCCATCACGCTGACGGGCGGTGCAATGGTGATGGGTTGTGGCTTTGATGTCAGCGAGGATAAGGAGCAAAAGCCCTTTGATGTCGACAGTAACCAGTCGTGATTCTGTTCGTCATAACGTATCATCCGCAGACAATCGTACCATGCGTTATCGCTTGCCAAGACTGTTCCAGGCAGCGGATGGGTGTTGTTCATGGTCAGTGGGATCATCACTGGAGGACGCAAAGCCCACCCTGTTATCGCCGTGAAGAGCGTTAATACGATGGTAAACACACCTATCTTATTATGCCAATCCAGAACTTTCATATGCTTCGGACGCACCCAGAACCACACACCCGTCACACAAAGAGCAATGAGAATGAGTGCTATGAGGTCGACAACCAGCTTCCCCACGGTTCCGAAAGTCCACCGCTATGCAGCAACCACACCTGTCGGAAGAGCGAAACCTTACCGTCGTCGCCCACAGCAGGCTGTATCTCTACCTTATGGAACTGTCGATAAGGGGCTGTAGCATAGTAAAGATAGGAACGCGAGAGCGCCACCAGCGTGTCACCTCGTGTGGTAATATCGCTCAACAGATCATCCGAATCCATCTCAGGAAGCGCCACCGACTGCCAACCATGGTGGGGTTTGAGTTGGTAAAGACCCATGACACTTGCTGCAAAAACCTGTCCGTTCTTCGTCTGTACCACTCCTCTCATCTGCCGATAATCAGCACCTGAAGGCAATCCCTGGTTATAATCAATGAAGATTGACGCTGCTGTATCTGTCCGAATAACGCCTGCAGCACCATAGATGAGCACCATGTCGTGCCCCTTATCATCCTTACAACGCAGTGTTCCACGCAACAATCCGTTGCTCCAATGCTTGAAATCATACCGACCAGGTAGCACAGCTCTGCTCACATTGACGTCAGCAAAGCACCTACGATGGTTCAAAACGATTCCCGAAAGACAAAACATTACCAAGAAGAAACTGATGATAAGTCCCGTCCATTTATGATATTTGCGCCACGTTCTACGTTTCATATAAAGCTATATTCTCCTTATAAGTGTTATTTTCACCTACAAACTTACAAATAAAAAATCATATTCCGCACATCGTCTGTTTATTTAGACGGTGGGAACAGGCGCATTCTTATGAAGACATCATAGCAGTTGAAGGAGTTAAATGTCTCTATAGCACCCAACCCATACATCTATCAACCCATGAAATCATCTACTTTCCCACTCACCAACCCACCTAATTACATACTTAATAAAATCTTTACACTTTTTATCCACACCAAATCGAAAAACAACAGATTTCCTCTTATTTTCAACTTTGTAACTGTCAGAAATACAAAAGGTTACTAACACCCTTGTAAAAGACGCCCTTTTACATTGCAAAAGGGCGTCTTTTACACCTCAAAAGAGCACCTTTTACCACGTAAAAGGGCATCTTTTGCAATGCAAAAGACCATCTATTAAAAAGCAATTAGGAAATAACTTTACATGAAACGTCCTCCTATCTCGTCCCCTCATAACGCCATTACTGCTTTAGTATTTTAACCTTTACACTCCATACATGGCACTCTCGCATGCTAACACCTTACCATTTCACCCCCTATTCATACCGCAGTAAAGGCTTATTTTTCGCTTTCCCTTTAATTAATCTCCCTTATAAAAGAAGCTTGAAGGCAACGTATAGCATTGTTTCCTGCTATACATCACAATGAGAATATCTTGGAAAGATATGTCAATTACGCTTTAATTCATGAAAACTTTTCCGTATCTTTGCGAATGAAAATAATACTATCGATGGAATAAACACTCTCTGCGGTCCTGTTTCACCTGATGATCCCGACCTTAAGCGGTAGACACTCTTCCCTCTTAATCTATGATCCTGATCCTCTGATATCAGGTAGGAAAAGAATTGTTTCTACTCGTTAACCTCCTCATCCACTGTTATTTTCAAACTAATCTCCAGGACATATAACCTGTTGTACCCATACATTCAAAACAACATGATAATACAGAATTACACCCATACACACTGTATATAAATGTTAATAACGATAGTTTAGTTGTAACTTAACTAAAATATGCCTACATTTGCACTTAAGAGAATAGAAGCAGTTGTTGGAAAACAACAATTCGACAGCTCATCGTGGATGGCATTTGCCCCTTTGATGAGTTTGAGAAAACGATGATACAATACAAGAGTGAGGTTAGAACTTTATATGCATACATGAATATGGTTGCTAATTTAAGATCACTCCCAGAGACTAAATTTCATCTATACAACAAAAAAGAACGACAGAGAAATAAGAATACCGTTCTCGAATACGAGTTCAAAACCAAACATTTACGACTCTATTGCATAGAACAACCCAATGGAAAAATAGTCGTATTAGGAGGTATGAAGTCAAAACAGAAAAATGACGAATCAGAGTTTCGCCGTTTGAAAAAGCTATACTTAGATTCCATAAAGAAATAAAACAAAGGCTTATGACACGTGAAGAATTATTGTCGAGTCCTGAATATTGGACAGCAGAGATTCAACAACATCTTTATGAAGAGATTGCTACATATATGAGACAGCATAACCTTAACAAAGCACAATTAGCCGAAAGGCTGGGATGTTCTAAGAGTTATGTAACTCAATTACTCAATGGCGATTTCGATCATAAGCTCAGTAAGTTTGTTGAATTATCACTTCTCATTGGTAAAATACCTGAGTTTACTTTCACAGATGTAAACGAATACATTGAAAATGAGAGTAAAGAACTTTCATATTCATTTACAATACAAGGGGCAACAAGCCAACAAGATTTCCAATCGGTAGTACCTATTATCGACGGAACAGTAGCAGCATAGACATGAAAATTCCATATAGAATCAATCAAATACGCACAGTACAGTTTGTCATCTTTCCTGAAAAATACGACAACAAGAACGACATAACTGTACATACGAATGTGAGTTTTGCTGTCAAAAACGATCTTAGTGATGTAAGATGCATCATGGAAGTGGGTTACGCACAAGCAGATGAACTCTTATTAAAAACCCAAGTACAGTGTAACTTTGGTATTGCGCCAGAGGGAATCAATGAAATCAAGAAAGATAAAAAGATACCTGTTGAATTCCTTAGATATATTGCGACCATCGTAACGGGTACAATACGTGGAATAATACATGACAAAACGGAAGGTACTGTATTGAATGGTATCATCCTTCCTCCCATCAATTTACTTGAACTTATCAAGGACGATTACACTATCAAAACACACTAAAGGGACGTTGCTTAGCAGTCCTTTGCGCCTTCTTCTCCTGCACAATGGAGAAGGAACAGCCATGCTTCATTTCTGAATTTCCTGTCATTTCTGTCACTCCATACGGCTTTCTAAAATACTAATAACGTGACACTTACGCGAAATGTTAAAAGTGACAGGAAACAAAAAATAAAACTATTCTTGTATAACAGACTGTATATGAGCGTTGGATAAGCAGTATGTTATACAAGAAACAAATAGCCTTTCAGAACAAAAGAACCACAGAAAAACTGTCTTTCCACACGCTATAACGCATAGAAAAGTCCTGAATAATAACAAAACGTATGCTTCTGCAAGACGCTTCTCACGCTTGTTAACCAAGTAAACATCTACAACAAAGAAGGTTCTGAACGGATGATGATATCCCCAAAAAGTAGCCTCTATCAGACGACAGCAAGACGAGTGCAGACGAAAATTAACTAAAAAAGGAAAGCATACACACTATCTAATCCGGCAAAACATTATCTTTTCTTGTGATTTTTTTGCTTTTTAGCGATGTATTATCTTTATTTTGATTATCTTTGCGGAAAATAATATAATATTAACTTATAATAACCGTGAAGCAAATAATAAAAGAATGCTACCGAAAGCCTGCCATTTCGGTAATCTCTGTAGAAAGGGAAAGCTTCTTGTTGACAAACGGAGGTTCTGAAACAAATGGACTAACAAACCATATACCTCAATCTTCATGCACAATAACGTTGCGTGGATGAGTACAGAGATACAGCAGTTAAGGTCAAGGTGAAGTGGAGAATACAAAACAGAAAAGTATCCTTGAGAGCTTTACCAACGACCAATTATCATGATGAGTAACTTTAATAACATAGGCTGCGTGATGCAGCTACGGATGGGAGAAGCGTCTCTCGAGTTTTAATTTTCGTTTCTCCTGCCTCTTTCTCAGAGGAGATCCTGCGGTATTATAGCATTAAACGAGGGTTTCCTGCAGACAAAGGGGCAGGTTTCTTTTTGTCAAAACAAAAAGGGAAAAGAGTAAAAACGTAAGGTAAGGAGGGGGAAAGAGAAGGAGAGCAGTTGGGTGTTACATGGAATTAGACAAATGAAGAAGCTCTCAAATAGCCCCCTTCCAAGGTGAACAAATATCAGAGTGAAGCCCTATAGGATAAGCCTTAAGAAAGAAAAGCACTCACCTAAGGTTCTCCAACAGAGGGATTGTGATGATACCACGTGATATGGTAGCTGAGATTCAGCCTCCATAGCGTTCAACATGTGGGAAACATTAAGCCGACTTTGATGCAGTTCATGTCCAAGATCCTCCATCTTGATGCGCAGAACCTTCGGTCCAGCTTGTGTCATACAGCGGAGACGAAGAAAAGAAATGAACTGATCGCGAATGTCCGTAGGCTGCTGTCGCCATGGATAATGGCTACCTTTCTGGGCTTGCATAGAAACAGTATTGAGGAAATTAAGCCGAAAAATAAACGATTCATCCATCAATCGGAGTACCTCTGTCTTATCCAAAGAGAGCAGACTGCAGGCTGTTGCAGCCGAGAAAGTCTTGGTGTGATGCTGAATAAGACCGAAGAAATGTTCCGGTTGTATGACAGCTGGCGCTTTCAGTTGCTCCTCAATACTATACCGATGATTGTCAGCACGACTCAAAACACGTAGCGAACCGCTTACAAGGAAGTAGAGCTGTTCGCATTTTTCATCTTCCTTTACGAGTATTTTACCCTCTGACAGCTTATGAAACCCGAACTTCGTGTTCCCTACAATGTCTGCCAGTTCGGCATTACTGATGCCGATAAACAGGGGTAACTCAAGGAGTTTATTATATATTTGGAGCATAAACGGAGGCTCTCTTTAGAGGAATTAGAACCGTTGAAGGGGGTAAGTCAACAGTTTAAAAGTGAAAAATGAAAGGGTGAAAACAATGAATATTAAGCGCAATGTACGGTATTCTGAACTCAAGACATATGCTTTATAAGCCATAACTCATTTACTTGTCTACCTGAAAACGCGTCTTTCAACACCTCATCGTGCACGGAGGAAAGGTGAAGAAAGGATGAAATGAGGAGTGAAAGAATGAAGATTTGAAGAGAAGGAAGGGCTGACAGTAACCACCAAAGCCCCAGATTGCAATCTTCAAATCTCCATTTCTGATCCTCAATGCTTAACCATCAGACACCTGGTGCCTGTGGTTTAAGACCCTCACTATACCATACCTTCAGCTTACCCTTTGCATCTGAATAGATGAAATACGCCATCAGCTCTGGATGTTTCTCAAGAAGTGCACGTGCTTTGTCAATCCCCATCACCATAAAAGAGGTGGCATAGGCATCTGCCGTAGCACAGTTCTTTGCCAAGACAGTGGCTGATAGCAGTGAATGTTGCACCGGATAACCCGTCTTAGGGTCAATGGTATGCGCATATTTCTTCCCACCTTTATAATAGAAGTTACGGTAATTGCCACTTGTCGCCATCGCCTTATCCGTAACATTCAGCACGGTTTCAAGCTCCTGATTGTTGTTCAACTTATCGTCAGTAGGCTTCGTAACACCAATCTTCCATGGCAAACGCTGCTCACTATTGCCCATCGTTACGATTTCACCACCTATCTCTATCATGAAATTATGAATACCATTGCGCTTCAGGAAACGTGCAACAACATCTGAACCGTAGCCCTTAGCAATGGCAGAACAGTCGAGCATGATACGTGGATCAGCCTTTTTAATGGTGTTACCAACGAGCTTAACCTTCTGATAACCAACTATTCCGCGCAGTTTATCAATCTCTTTCTTTGATGGATGTTGCCCCGTTTTAAACCCGAATCCCCACAAATTAACCATTGGAGCAACGGTAATATCAAAGGCGCCATTGGTCTCTTCCGACACCTTTTCAGCGAGATTGAAGACATCAGCAAACATGTCGTTAACCTTAACAGGCTTGTTTTGGTTGATCTGTGAGATGAGAGAGTTCTTCTCAAAGGTGGAGAATGTCATGTTCACCTTCTGCAATTCAGCTTCAATAGCGGGTTGCAGGTCTTCATTATATTGGTAAGTAATATGATAAACCGTTCCGAAAATCATTCCCGTATTGTGCTGATAAGGCATGGAACGCTGACAACGTACAATCCATATCGAGCCAACGATAAGAATGATAAGGAATGGTATCTGCCAATATAGTTTCTTTTTAATCATAATGTTTGTTTCTTTAGAGTTAAAAAAAAGGACTGAATCAGAATTCAAGCAGGACATTGAACGTAGCACCAAGGCGTGACGTACCACCCCGACCATAGCCGGGAACATACCATGCCTCGCCATTTGCACCTGCTTTCTGATACAAACGCGTCTTGTAACGGACACTCCATCCCATGCGCAACGGACCCCATATCTTGGCATCAACCCCTCCAACGGCTTCAACCCACAGCTGATTATTGCTGACGCCATTGGCTCCGTAAGGCACCTGAACATGCCAAACGGGATCGAAAGTACCGGGACTTGTCACGTCATATTTAAAAGATGTGTAGCCCAAACGGCCTCCTACAAGGAGCCGATAGATGTCATGTTTGTTCTTCAAGACATTGAAATCGACACCCACACGGGCATAAGGGGCACTGGTTTTGAACCTTACACCTGTCGTTTCATCGGTTTATCAGCCTGCCCGACACCTATTTCAACGATGGGATAGTACCGATCCTTGATGTTTACACGTACCATTGCTTCATATTGACCGTAATTGGCAAGCAAACGCATGGCAGGTCCAACCACATCTGTACCTACTGCAATACCCCGAAAGAAGGCAATGCTGTCTTCATTCACCGTCGTAACGGGCTTCCGACGCTGTGCTGAAGCTACCGAAGGAAGCAGCAGAAGACTGCTAATGACGACTAATATATAGGTGGAAATTCTCTTTCGATCCATCATAATCTACATTTGGATTGTTGATTTCTATCCTGTTTACGATCCGTCCTGTCGTTGTTGCACCTGTTATGGTATGGAAGAAAACAGGCTGACAGTCAACACTTTCAAAGTGACTGACACTGGTTTTCGCAATGGTTAACGTGTCAACAGTGGTATGACCCAGTGTGTCTGTAAAGACAAAACGCAACTTATCGCTTGCACCAGCATAACTCATAGGTAGCTGGAAGGACTTACTTCCAACCAACCGATTGACCAAAACGGTATCAGTCAGCCCATCACGGATGGCGGATATCGTAAGCGTGTCATGCAGACTGTCGCCTTTCAGCACGTATTTGGCTGACACGCCGTTGGTAACAGGACAGTCTATGTCCGAACAAGATGTGAAAAAGAAGGGAGGAAGGAGCACTGCGAAGAGCAACAGAAGCTGTATTCCACTACCTCTAAGCATCGTGAAAATGCGTGATTTCCCGTCCTTATTCGTCCCTGTTATCTGTTTGATAAACTGTTGATTCATGTTTTATTCGTTGTTTAATAGTGAGGTGTAAGTCGTTCTTCATCAACTATCTATGATGACATCACCACCCCACTCCATACACTTCACGACCCTTCATGCCGGAAGAGTCGTAAGAAAGATTAGAACTCCTTCTCTATCTGATAATCATTCCTGCGTGGATTGCTCCTACTGATGAGGTCGCCAATGAAGCCGGCAAGGAAGAGTTGCGTTCCCAACAATATGGCAGCAAGGGCTATAAAGAAGGAAGCATGATTGGAAAGGAGGTCGCCATAAACGCCACTGACGAGCATAATGACCTTCTCAACGATGAGCCATATCAGCGCAATAAAGCCAATGAAGAACACGAAACTACCCATCAGACCGAAGACATGCATTGGTTTCTTACCGAAATTAGTGAGGAACCAAAGCGTAAGGAGGTCGAGATAACCATTAAAGAAACGGTTGATTCCAAACTTCGATTTGCCATATTTGCGTGCCTGATGGTGCACAACTTTCTCACCGATACGCCCGAATCCAGCCTCTTTGGCAAGGTAAGGGATGTAACGATGCATCTCTCCGTACACCTCAATGTTCTTTACAACATCACTCCGATAGGCTTTTAACCCACAATTGAAGTCGTGAAGATTATGCACACCACTGATCTTACGTGCCGTAGCATTGAAGAGTTTCGTCGGAATGGTCTTCGTCAAAGGGTCGTAACGCTTCTGTTTGTAACCACTGACAAGGTCGTAATGCTCCTCGGTTATCATCCGATAAAGCTCTGGAATCTCGTCAGGTGAATCCTGAAGGTCGGCATCCATCGTGATGACAACGTCACCTTGGGCTGCCTTAAAGCCACAGTATAGGGCAGGACTCTTGCCATAATTACGACGGAACTTTATGCCATGAACGTTCTCGTCCTTGCTCCGAAGCTCCTCAATGATGCCCCAACTGTTGTCGGTTGAGCCATCGTTGATGAATATTATCTCGTATGTGAAGCCGTTAGCTTGCATCACACGACGTATCCATGCATGTAATTCTGGTAAACTTTCTTCCTCGTTATAGAGGGGTATGATCACTGATATATCCATCACTTGATAAATAGGTATGTCGTTTTTTCTTGTTTATTTCGTTCTTTTCTGCCCTATCCTACTCGCTTAACGGTCCTGGTCATCACGGCTGCAATAATCAAACTGCAGAAGACACCGATGATGATTGAATAGATAAAGCTCACGGATGCAAAGAAAGTGGGCTGAAGAATATCGGGCAAAGTGGATTGGAACTGATCGTAAGACAGTCCAAAATCGGTAAGTGCTTGCCGTCCTTCCTGAGATGAGAAGAGCGTTGTCATCATCCGATAGATGCGCCCGTTGTCTAAATAACTCATGTAAAGCCACTGCAAAAGGCTAAAAAGAACCGACGCATTGAAGAAAACACGCAAGCAATAAAACAGTCCTCGCCCATAGCTTATGATGCCATTACGACCCTCATCACGGAAGAGTCTGAGCCGATAAGCCACAAAAAAGGGGCTGGAAAACAGTAGTAAAGTACTGAAATGTCCTAATATCGGCAACAATGAAGCACCCAATGTGCAAGCAAAACTCGCTACCCAAAGGATGGAAAGGTAAAAGCCATCATAGCGAGCGTATGCCGAGAGTTGTTTATATTCCTCATAAATCATGATACAAAATTACAGATTTATTATTATAAATAAGGTATAAGAACGTCTAAATTACGTTTTTTTGTTAAAAACAAGAAAAGATACTGGCACATTTGCCATTATTAAATAAATTATGTATCTTTGCACTCGCTTTTGCAATAGTGCGTAAAGTAAACATGGACAAGTCTCCTACGACCAGCTCCTTTCGAATCCCCCAGGACGGGAACGGAGCAAGGGTAGAAGGTTGTAGCGGTGCGATAGGAGTCGCTTGTCCACCCGCCTCTTTAGCTCAGTTGGCCAGAGCACGTGATTTGTAATCTCGGGGTCGTTGGTTCGAATCCGACAAGAGGCTCAAAATAATAGAATGACTAAGAACGAAGAGAAGGTACGTCGTGAGGTGTACCTTCTCTTATTTTTATGTATAAAACTGACTTATAAGGGGTTAGGCATCGTCTCTAAACCAACGATTGATGACCAAGAAAGACATAAAGAAGCAGAAAAGGAAGGGTACGGTATCCTTTCCCACACGGCATGAAAGCATCTCTAACTGTAAAATTAATTCACTCTTACAAAACAAACGGTGCTCTTTTGCATTGTAAAAGGGCACCTTTTGCATGGTAAAAGATGCCCTTTTGAAGTGTAAAAGACGCCCTTTTGCAACGCAAAAGATGCCCTTTTACAAAGCGTTTTATAACCTATTAAATATCAATATGTTACAGAGTGCATAAAAGAAGGATTCAGCTTCTCTCATCAGTCATCAGCATTCAGACTTCGTAAAAGTATTTCAAACAGTCTGCTTCCTTATCCCTCTGCTTCTTTTTGGTTATGCTCGCCAAGCTCCAACTTGGCTATTTGCTCACGACATTGCACCAATTTACAAATCAACTCTCTGTTGTCAATCTTCAGTTTCTTGTTTTCTTCCACAAGACTTTTTATCCGTTCTTTCATTGAAGCAGCATCGTAATTACGCATAAATTCCTGAAACTCTTCAGTGTATTCACCATCGACCATGTAACGTTTTTGCATGAATTGCAACGCACTGTAGCCCGACATGATCTTATCATAAGCCTGAATTTTCTTGCGCCTCCGCTGCTCTGCCTTTGTCATGTCGTGTACATCACCGTACATATCATTCTCCAAGTCATCATAACTCTTCCTTAATGCCTGGTAATCATGCTCCAATTGGTGCACATAGGCGGTGCGTTTCTTGTCATATTCCTTGAACTTTTCTATAGCGCGCTGTGCCCAAAAAAGCTTTTCTTGGTCCTCAGTTAGGAATTCAGAATTGGGTGTTTGAAATTTAAAGTCCATATTTATGTCATTTTATTGGCTAAAGTACGTCAAATAAATCATCTGAACAAATATTTCAATCGGTTTTTTACTTTTTCCCATATCATGCTCACTTTAGGTGCGTTCCATCTGTCGGCAATCTTCGGAATGCCTAATGTTATAGATATTTCTGACGCAAGGAGTAATATTAATTAACGCTTAAGATCACTACTTTTCTACCCATAACAATTACCTTTGTATCGACGTTCCGACTCTGTTTTATGCACGAAATACGGACAGATTGGGGAGGAATATGGGAATAAAAGCTATTGATTTATAAAATAAAAACGTATCACAACATGGATATTTTGGTTGTAGGATTGGGGGTTATTGGCACTACTTATGGGCTTGTCTTCAAACAGGCAGGACACAATGTTGAACATTACATAAGGGAAGGGAGCAGGAAGAGGAACATAAAACGCCTCACGGTCTCTCTGCTCGATGGGCGAAAGACGACGAAAGGCATTGAGACAACAAGTGAATACACGGTACAGACATGCTCAAAACGGGCGTATGACATGATCATCATCAGCATCACACAAGGGAAAATTGCTGATGTTATGCAGGAGATAAAGCATGCAGGAATAACGGGAACGGTACTGTTATGTTGTAATATATGGTATGACAAACAGCAGCTTCATGAGATGATGACGGGATATCATTATGTTCTTGGATTCCCTGTTGCAGGTGGTTCTCCCCGTAAAGGGGACACAGAGGAGGACATGAAGTTGGACGCTTGTCTGTTCAATCATTTCATGTTGGAGCGAGAAGACCATACAACCATCCCCAATTATCAAAATATTTACCAGTTATTTATTTCTTGTAATATCAAATTAGAGCATCCACATGACATGCTGGAATGGACATGGATACACATGGCAGTGAATGCTGCAGTCATTAGTGTGGCTGGAAAACACGGGGATATCACCAACAGTTCGGAGGCTGCACGCCGTCTGATGAACTCGGTTTCCTTACTCAAACGTCATAAAAGTCATCCGAGAAACTACAAAGATAGTCGCTTCACGGGGTGTTACATTGTCAAAATATTACAATGAACTGTGGTTTTACAAGGTACCTGCCTGTCTTTCTGCCCGTTTCATGAAACGTATGTTTGCCCGAAACCAACTCACAAGAAGAATCATGGAGCTGCATGGCGACACCGCCGACCTGCTTTACATCTGCAACAGCGTCTACCAAACAGGCACAACCGCCCACGTTCCTGCACCCCTTTTCTATTCTTATATGGATGAAATCATAAAGAAAAGTGACAAGATAAACGGTGAATAAACGTCGTTTTAACCCACCAGTCAACTCCAAATATTCACTCCCCTCCTCCCCACTTACTTCCTTTCTCTTTACATCCATCACCTTCCCACTCATGTATCACGATGTTATTCCCTTCCCAATCTCCTACTTTTCACCTTCGTTTTACCCTAATTTACTTTTTATTCTATTTGCTGTCACTTTTAACACTTCGCACAATATCCTTACTACCAAGCAATTAAGCACAAACAAGAAATGACAGAAGTGACAGCAAATTTAAAAAGATTGTCTTCCTAAACCTGCCTCCAGACAAGTCACGGAGCCAATGAGTATGTCGTATATCTCCTACCCATAAATCTATCAAGCTGCCTTTTTACCAATCTGTCTACTCATCTATATTCCACAAGCACATTTAATTAACACCACATTACACGACCAGAACCAAGTCAACAAGCTCCCACCCTGTTTGTAATAAAGATTCATATTAGAAAAACAACAGATGCTCTTTTGCATCGTAAAAGGGCACCTTTTGCATGGTAAAAGATGTCCTTTTGAAGTGTAAAAGACGCCCTTTTGCAACGCAAAAGATGCCCTTTTACAAAGCGTTTTATAGCCCATTAATAATCAGTAGGTTACAAGGATAGTTCTTGTCTATCTCTTACAAGACCACACGAGACCGACCCTCTAAAAATGTAAGGTTATTTGCTCTTTTTTAAAACCATACACTCTCCTCTCCGATTCGCCGTTATCCACGAAACAACCAATAGAAATATGCAGAATAACCCACCACAAAAGAAATCCTTTATTGCCAACGCAAAAGCCACACTTTCCTTTGCCTTATTCATTATAAATTATTAACTTTGTAAACAATATCAAAACAAAAGAACAGCTGATGGGACAGATAAAAAGGCGAACGAACTTGATCATGGACCGGCGAAGCAAGAAGAGTATTACTTCAAACCAGCCTATAAAGAAGCTAAATATAAGCCCAGTGCCATCAACATTTACAACTACATCCCTAAATCGTTTAACCTAATCACTACTCCAAAAGTGACAAAGTTACATGGTATGTCTTAAAAAAAACAACAGATCAATGCATAATAACCTAATAGACAATTCTTCCGACTCACTCTCTATGCAAACCTATATAAAAAGGTGTATTTTGGCTGAGGGTATTGATAAAATTCAGATTGCAACTGGGTATTGGGATATACCAGGTATGGCGCTTGTCCTTGATGAGCTTAAAAGCTTCTTAGACCGCAAGGAAACATCGCTTGAACTTCTTATTGGTAAAGATCCTTATGTTTATACTTCGTTGCTTGTTAAGCCTAAGTATAAAGATGCAAACTTCCCTTCTGACTTCATAAAGACAGACATACACGATCTTGAGATAAAAGATGAATACAAGGATGTCATCAACCTACTACTTAGATATTGCGATAATGGTAAAATTCAGATACGCATTTATTCTAAAAATGCAAAAGGTGAAGAAGAATTTTTACATTCTAAATGTTATATCTTTTTAGGGCCTTCTGTTTCTTACGGTATCATTGGCAGTTCTAATTTTACTCGGAAGGGGTTATTGGGAAATTCTGAATTGAATTATCTTGAGACCGATCCCATGCGTATTACAGGTAGTCCAACATATGGATCAAATGCAAAAGGACATACTTGTTGGTTTGAAGAAAAGTGGAATATCTCAGAAGATTGGACGCAAGTATTCTTGGAACAGATCATCAAGAAGTCACCTATCTATATTGACATACAGAAAAATAACCCTCAAAAGTTCACGCCATACGAACAATATATTAAATTATTACAAATAGAATTTGGTGATATTGTTGATAAATCTCTTGGACAACAAATTGAGAGCTATTTACCAACACATATTCATAAACTGGATTATCAAATAGAGGCTGTCAAGCGGTGTATCAACATTATGCACGAACATGGTGGCTTCATGCTTGGTGATGTTGTAGGACTGGGCAAAACAATCATTGGTACTTTGATTATCAAGCGTTTCCTTTCTGTTCCAGAAGATGGGGGAAGAGAACATAAAGTTCTAATCATCACACCACCTGCCATACAGTCGGGATGGAAAAAGACTATAGCTATGTTTGATAATGATTCGGATAATAAAATAACACCATATATCGACTTCATAACAACAGGACGTATCGGAAATATAACTGAAGAGGATAGTTGGGAGGATGATGATAGTGGTGATTCAGGAGACTTTGGGGAGACTCTCCAAGAGAAGAATTATGGTCTTATTGTCATTGATGAAAGCCATAAATTTCGAAATAGTACTACGTTAATGTATCAATCCCTTGATACATTGATACAGAATATAGCCTCTAACACTGGTTCCTATCCATACGTCGGACTGTTGTCTGCTACCCTACAGAATAACCGTCCAAATGATCTAAAGAATCAGATTTACCTCTTTGAACGCAACCATAACGACAGTACGTTAAAGAAAGCGGAAGGTGGAAATATAGAAAAGTTCTTTGCTGAAATAAACAGAGAATATGATTTACTAATCAAAAAAGACAATATATATACAGAGACTGGGATTCTAATACATGATATTCCAGAAAATGAACGTCATCAAAGACTTCACAGAATTTCTCAAAAACTTCGTGAATGTATATTGAATGACATTCTTGAACGTCGAACAAGGACAGACGTTGAGAAATACTACAAAGAGGACATGGAAGCCCAAGGACTGGTGTTTCCAAGATTGTTGGACCAAACAACCTTAGATACATCATGGATGAAGAGTTAGCAACGCTCTTCTCTGATACCATGACAATAATTTCCCCAACAGAGGAGGAGAAATTGCAGACTGATGAATGGTTAAAATACTTCCGTTATCGTGCCATTGAATATTTTGTTGACCCCACAAATGAAAAGAAACATATTGGTCGAGGCAACCGCGGTGTAGGTGATGTAGCAAAACAGCTTGCTAAAATCATGCAGATTCTACTTGTAAAGCGACTTGAAAGTTCTTTTGCTGCATTCACTCAATCATTATTGAACCTCCGCCGTTACACGGAGAACATGAAAAAAATGTGGGAGAATGATACTATTTTCATTTGCCCGCAAATCGATGTTAACAAAGAACTTGATTTTGAAGCGAAGACTAAAAAACAGAAAAAGAAGGTCTCTTTCAATGATTGTGTCGAAGATATAAGGCAGAAAATCACTAAACTAACGGAACAAGGTAAAAATGAAAAGGGACAAAATGCGGAATACAAACGAAAGGACTTTAAAAAAGAATACTATACTCAGCTAATAAAAGACTATGAGCTCATCTCAAATCTATGTGATCGTTGGGCTAGAAACTCGCAGGATCCAAAATTTGATGCATTCAAAGAAAACCTAAAGCCAGAGTTATTTAACCCACAAAAAAATACATCTGGCAAATTAGTTATCTTCTCTGAAGCCATAGATACAGTTTCAACATTAGCAAGAGCTGTCAAAGCCAAAGGCTATAAGACACTTGTCGTAACAGCAGCTAATCGTGATGAATTGGAACAAACAATAGAAGAGAACTTCGATGCTAATTACGATGGAGAGTGGAAAGATGACTATAATGTGATCATTACAACTGAAGTTTTAGCTGAAGGAATAAACCTACATCGTGCCAATGTCATTCTAAACTATGATACCCCATGGAATGCCACTCGACTAATGCAGCGTATAGGTCGTGTAAACCGTATTGGTAGTAAGGAGCCTGTTGTTTATGTTTACAACTTCATGCCAAGTGCAGAAGGTGACGCACAGATACAGTTGGTTCAAAATGCATACACTAAATTACAATCATTCCACATCTTATTTGGAGAAGATAGTAAAATTTTCTCAGAAAAAGAAAGTGTAGTACATTATGATATTGTTAAAGCAATAGATGGAGAAGAATCTCCTCTACAGAAATATGTCTTTGAGTTGAAGCAATATAAGGAAGCAAATCCTATACGCTACGAACAAATAGAAAAGGAAAACAAGGCTTGGCAGATAGCTCAAGCAAAGAAAGGGACAGCATATTTTATCGTAAAAGCACCTCATTCTACAAGACTTGTAGTAAGAATTAATCAAAGGGAAGAGGAAAACCTGGAAACCAAGATTATATCCATTCTTGATTTATTAGAAAAGATGCAAGTAGATGAGGATACAAAGCGTGTACCTTTACCCAGCAACTGGAAGCAGCTATCAGAAGATGCAATCAAGACATACAATCAATATTTTGTTCGTATCTATAAGTCAAAGGCGGGAGATAAAAGGAACCAAGCTCTTGGAATTATCGTAAAATTATATAATAACTCCACCATCTCTGCTAAATCTAAAACCATCTTAGAGAATGCAAGAAGACTTGTAGATAAAGGTAGTTTCGACATTATCAAAAAAATAATTGCTATTGATAAAGAATTAGAAGAAAGAGATTCACGCCTGTTTACCATCAACCAGCAGGAAATAGACGACATACTGGAACGAGAAATAGGTAAACTCGTTGCCAATGTGAAGAGAAGACAGGGTGAGGCAACAATCATTTTAGGTACAATCAAATAAACAATCAATCATGAATATAGATTCTTTAAAAACATATTTGAATAACCGGTATCAAGGCAGTTATTCCTTCTTAGAGAATATAATCTTCCCTATCTTTGGAGAAGATAACTTTGAAGATGAATCTGAAGCAGAGCTCTTGGATAATCAACCAGAGTGGAGACCACTTGCAGAAGCAACAGGAATACGTAGTATTAAGCATGTGGGAAAAATATATGTAGGGGTCGAACTGTTGCAGATCTTTGATATTACTGTCAGTGACCGTGTCATGATGGAGAGGAACCGAGTGAATATACAGAAGCTTGTCCGCGCAGTCATGGCTGATTACTCATGCGCTTTTATGCTGTTTCATTATGGTGATGATAGCCGATGGGATTGGCGTTTCACCTACTGTAGGAAAAGTGGTAACAAAGAAGAATCTACTGATAGTAAGCGCTTTACCTTCTTACTTGGTCCTGGGCAATCCTGCCGTACGGCAGCAGAAAACTTCTGCAATCTTTATGAAAAAAGAGAATCTCTGAAATTTGAAAATATAGAAAGAGCATTTAATGTAGAGGCTCTTTCCAATGAGTTCTTTGATAAATACAAAGAAAAATACGATAAGTTTGTTGAGTTTATAACAGGTAAACGCTATCTGAAGAAAGGAAATAAATATGTAGAAACAAAAATACACGAACCACATCCTACACTTTATTCCAGTTTCAAGAACAATGATAAACTAGTTCGAGACTATGTTAAAAAGATGTTAGGTCGAATTGTCTTCTTACATTTCTTACAAAAGAAAGGATGGCTGGGAGTTCCTGCCGGTGGACAATGGGGAGAGGGCGATCTCAACTTCATGCTGAATCTATTTAAAAATGCCACAGAAAAACAGAAAGGGAACTTTTTAGATGAGGTGCTAGAAGGACTGTTTGCCAATGGATTAGACCGTAAGCGATCCGAAAAGAAAGATATTTATGACACGAAGGTTCAAGGTTTCCGAGATTGTAGAATCCCATACCTGAATGGTGGACTATTTGAACGTGACCGATTGGATGAACTCACCGTCAGATTCCCAGCAGAATACTTTGATAGCCTATTCACAATGCTCTCACAATATAATTTTACTATTGATGAGAATGACCCATACGATGCTGAAGTAGGTGTTGACCCCGAAATGCTTGGGAGAATATTTGAAAACTTGTTGGAAGATAATAAAGACAAAGGTGCATTCTATACTCCAAAGAAATCGTACAGTACATGTGCCGAGAAAGTCTTATAGCTTATTTACAGACAGACCAAAAGGAGGAAGATAAAGAACGTATTCGACAGTTTGTTACTTCACATGATGGAGAATTACTTGGCGATCTGAAAGCAGATATCGATGAGAAACTACGCGATGTTAAGATATGCGATCCTGCTATCGGATCCGGCGCTTTTCCCATGGGATTGTTACGTGAATTATTCTTTTGTCGTTCGGCAATCGAACCAAACATTGTAGAACATGCTGCTGATATCAAAAGACATATTATTCAAAATAATATCTACGGCGTAGATATAGAACGAGGTGCCGTCGACATTGCTCGATTGCGCTTTTGGCTTGCTCTGATTGTTGATGAAAAATCACCTGAAGCTTTGCCGAATCTTGATTTCAAAATTATGCAGGGGAATTCTTTATTGGAAAGTTATGAAGGTATAGATCTAAGTAAGTTGGCTGTAATGTCAAATATGCAAATATATTCACCACAAAGCAATTTGTTTGGGGAGTTGGAAGAAGAACAAACAAACATAGTTTATACTCAAACAAAAGAATTGAAAGACTTCCAAGACAACCTAAAACACTATTTTGAAACCACTGCACATGAAGAACGTACCAACTTACGTAAAGCTATAGAAGATTATGTAAGGTATACGATTTCGTATACTCTTGATACGCATAAGCATGGCGAAGAGCGAAAGATAGAACAGATACAATTATCAACAAAACTCACAGACAAACAAAGCAAGGCTATTGCCGTTGCAGAAGAAAACATAAATCACCTAAAAGAGGCTATTGAGAATATCCAGAAAATGGAATTACCCAACTCACAATTCTTTCTCTGGCATACATGGTTTCATGACGTATTCTCACGACCCTCAAAAGAGGGCTTCGATATTGTTATTGGGAATCCACCATATGTAAAGGAATATGTAAACCGACACGCCTTTGATGGTTTCCGTGAAACAAGTCCGTATTATATCGGAAAAATGGACTTATGGTATGGTTTCGCTTGTCACGGCATAGACCTGCTTTGTCTGGGTGGACATCTTTGTTTTATAGCACAAAATAATTGGACTACAAGTGCTGGCGCAAAGAAAATGCGCAATAAAATAGTAGAAGATGCTCGTGTCCTACAAATGCTTGATTTCAATACTTATATGGTTTTTGAAAATGCAGATATACAAACAATGATTATGTTGTTTGAGAAAAATCAAACAGCTGATAATTATGGGTTTGACTACCGCATAATGGCGGAAGGTGCAACTAAAAAAGATATGCTCGCATTGCTTAACAAACAAATCCATAGAACCATATATAGAACACAAAAGTTTAGTCGCTCAAAATATGCTAACAATCTTTTCACTTTCTCAGATAATGATTTGATATTCGACAAAATATCAGAGAATAAAACTTATCTGCAGAATGATGAAGCAACAAATGGCATACATACCCACCATAATTGTGTAAACAATAAGATTCATAGACAATTTCCTGATTTAGAAGTTGGGAAAGGAATATTTGTATTATCATCAGAAGAGAAAGAATCGCTAAATCTTACAACAGGAGAGGAATCTTTAATAAAGCCATTCTTTTCTTCGGATGAAATATTTAGGTTTTATACCTCAAATAAAAATAAATTCTGGATTATATATACTGATTCCCAATATAAAAATAATCATAGTATGGATCAATATCCACATATTAAAAAGCATTTGGATATTGTGGGAAAGGCTATTACCTCTGATAACAGACCTTATGGACTGCATAGAGCAAGAGAAAGTAGATTTTTTGTTGGGGAAAAGATAGTTTCACTTCGTAAATGTGTTGAAAGACCATGTTTTTCCTTCTCTGATTTTGATTGCTATGTTCCTGCCATGTACTATGTAATAAAGTCGTCACGATGGGACATGAAATTTCTCACTGGAGTGCTAAATTCCAAGTTAGTTGCATTTTGGCTTCGTCACAAAGGAAAGATGCAGGGAGCTAATTATCAAGTTGACAAAGTGCCTTTGCTGGGAATTCCTTTGCCGTTGATTGATTTATCTCTCCAACAACCAATAATAGACTTAGTTGATGAAATTCTTACCAAAAAGAAACTGAACCCCCAAGCGGACATATTAGACTTGGAGAACTCAATTGATCGTCTTATATATAACCTTTATGGTCTATCTGAAGGTGATATAAAAATAGTGGAGGGTTTTTAACCCTCCACTATTTTTATATCTTCCTCAGATAATCCATACAGCTCATATACAAGGTGGTCTATCTCGTTTTCTGTAGAAGAAACATCTGCCTGTTTATCTTTAGCTTTGGTATTAAGGATGCTGTCTACCTTTAATGCAATTTCTTTCTGTTGTTCTCTTGTTCCTACGGCAATTGGGAGTGATTCTATTGTAGCAGCTTTAAGCGTATACGCCCCTCCTGCCGTCATCACACCAATAAAGCCAAAGTAATAATGTAGCAATTTACTATTTAACAATCCAAGAATAAATCTTATAGGAATGTTTTTTGAAGTCAGTATATAAGCATTACTCGGTAAATAATTCTTTTTTATGTCAAGAGTGAATGCCCATTTGTCAGCAGTAAGTCCCCATATAATTTTTCTCTGATTTTTTTCGAATTCATCATAATAACTTGCTGCACATCTCTGTAACGCATACCATTCATATCTTATGCCTGTTTCATCTTTTGTTTCTTAAAAACCAACTCTTTTTTTATATTGACTCAACCTGTAATAAATTGATGGATATTGTTCTTTCAGAGCGTTTTTCTGCTTCAATGGAAGCTCCAGAAATATTATTGTTTTCTAATGGGAAATGCCATGGAATAAATAACAGATTTTTCTTTACTCTCATTATAATACCACTTTCTAATATTACGCCCTTGTAGCATATTCTTTATAACTTGACTATTTTTTTATAGTCCTCTGCTATAAGACTATCACGTTGCTCATTTGATATGATAAATGCAGGGTTATAACCAGTGGTAACCCCACGATATATCTTCACACCCTCAACATCTTTTAAAAGTAAATGTTTCTTTTCTATTTTTTCTTTTAACATCAACTGGGTCATATCTGAAAACGACCACTCCTTGTTATTGATGTGGTCTTGAGAGTAGACACCAAATAAATTCTGACGTTCAACAAATTGCCGTTTAAATTCTTGAAACTTTAGTTTATAAAACTTCTCATAAATAAAAAGGTTCTTTGGTTTCTTGTTTCGCTTAGAAATATTAAAGATCACACTTGAGACCAAAACATCTTCAAATACCTCTACTTGTTCAAAGTTGAGAATGGTGTTGATGTGTTGAGAAGAAAGTTGATTTCTTACTTTCTCACCATACTGAGTATTAAAGAACTTGTTGGTAGTTATATATGATATAATTCCCTTTTCAGCAAGGAGATTCAAACCTAATTCATTAAAATAAATGCTCAAATCTGCCGTACCTGAATATACAGTAAATTTTTCTTTAAGAATGCTTGCAATGTGTTTTAGCTTTTTCGCTTCAATATACGGTGGATTCCCAATGACAATATCGAAGCCCTCTTTTGAGGGTCGTTTAAAATTTACACGAGATTCAATGATAAATGCCATACTCTTTCCATCCTATCTGCTGACAATTTATTGGCTCATGTAATTTCGTATAAACAAGGTAACGATAGAAAGTTGTTTTTGACACCTTTAATCTTTTTGCGATAACTGTCTTTTTTTTTCCTTTGTTGAGTTCATCAACTATCCATTTGTGCTTATTTACACATTTTGGGTTAAGCCTACATCTGAAACCACGAGGATGTCCAAATTTTACACCTTCAGCTCTCTTTCTTGCCAACGCTTCTTTTGTCCTTTGACTAATAAGATTTCGCTCTATTTCAGCCGAAAGACCAAAAGCAAAAGCCAGTACTTTACTCTGAATATCATCTCCAAGGCGATAGTTATCCTTAATCGTCCACACACGACATTCCTTATTCATGCAAATATTTAAGATCTCCATTATCATAAATAGGTTACGCCCAAGTCGTGACAATTCACTACAAATAATAATATCATCCTTATTTACCTTTTTAAGCAGCTTACCTAACTGTCTCTTATCATAGTTCTTTGTACCACTAATAGTCTCTTCTATCCAATCATCGATCTTAAGATTTTGATATTGGCAGAAGTTCCTTATCTCAAAACGTTGATTCTCTACAGTTTGCTTATCACTACTTACTCTAATATACCCGTAAATCATATTCGTATTTTTAATAGTTGTTACTTACACAAATAGAAACGGATAATACTATAAAATCCAATAACTATTAAAGATAAAAAGATCTCTATAGTATAAGAAACAACCGAGCTATAAAACACTAAGCAGAGTATAAGCATATGTACCTCTCCTCACTTACAGAATCACAGTGCAAAGATGGAGTCTCTTCAATTATCCTGTCACCCCTCTACAAGTTGCGACCCATTGACAACACTGGTATCTATGCGATATATTAAACTCAAATCGATCATTAGAGGATAAACAGAAGAACTTAAAGTTGTGCATCCATCGGCAAAGAGTATTATACTTTCAGAAGCAGCTGAAATGCTCGTTGACACATAAATTATCCTCATACAAGCACTCAGTTATACCTAACACTGACTATTATAAATTTTATAACTGGCAGATAAATATTACTTTTTTTAGTAGACTCTATTTATCATATAGAAAAAAAGTTAACATACAAAACATTATCCTAAGATAAACAGGTTGAATGTTATTTTTTTGTATCATTCTATCGGAATTCTCGTATAAGGTTTGTTCTTATCATCATTATGTTGTATCTTTATATCAGAGTTTAGTTGGCTTATGTGACAAAGGTCATCACAACAAACATATTTTTTTGCAACATAAGTCATACACTTTATAACATAATTAAAACAGAAAAGCTATGTCAAAATTTGGAAGCATTGTATTAGGAGTAGCAGCTGGCACAGTTGCAAGTATAGGTATACTTTTTGCACTTGACAAAAATAAAACCTTATGTAAAAAGAATTCTATAGGTGATAAAGTTGATGGTTTGAAAGATCAGTTAGATAGTCTTACCAGAAAAAAATGCGTGACAAATCAATGGAGTTAAAAGGCTCTTTAGAAGAAAAGGTAGACTCGCTTTTTATCAGATTCAGACAATAAACCAGAAGACCTTATCAAACTATTAGAAAAGAAATTAGCTTATTTGAAAGAAAAAGCTAAGAAATAATATTAGGTAATTAGGAATCACTAAAAATCAAAATAAGGAAATAAGTATGAAAAGAATCTTCAGTTTAGCTACTTTGATTTGCTTATTCATAGTAGCTCTTACTTCAATCTCTTGTAGTAAGTCAGATGACCCTGCAGACAATGAAATATTTATAGGAACATACAAAGGAAGAATCACTTATTCTGGTAATGGAATAAAGAAAAGTGCCGAAAATGGTTCTATAACCGTCATTAAAGCTGCTGACAGTTACTATTTTAGGTTTTCAGACGGTATCCCTGACCTGAAAGGCGTAACTTTTAAGAAGGAAGGTGACCACACTTTAGTGAACATCGACTTGAAAGAAGGTCTAAAAATAATTAGGATCAATGCTTCTTCATTGAATATTCTATACACTAAAGACGGGAAAATATGGACTGCTAACGCAAAGAGATAGTCCAGAACAAGATAAGAGTAAAGCCCCGAGATGTTATACATTTCGGGGCTTTACATTTATTAGATTGGGAGATTCAAGTCCCAATCACCTAATCATAAGGAGTATCCTTCTTCTAATGAAAGTTCTTTTATCGCCTTATCATTTATTATTTCTAACTTGATGGGATAAGGGAAGTTCCAATCGTCAATCAATAGACTTCGATAATTGGGTATCGTATGACTATGTAAAAATATTCTGTTTATTCAATAAATCTCCTGATTGTTTTTAAATTATACAACACTATCAAGTGCCCATTCCAAAAGAAATAACCATTAAGCTTTGAAGAATCATAAAAAATCATTGGACGGAAGATGACATACTGCCTACCCTTCTCTTGTTTAAAACGAAGCTCAAATAATACTGAAGGGTTGTTTTCAATATAGCTATGAAGAAATTTCTTTAATCCCGTATTCTTTATAACATTTGTATCAACATATCCTCCTCCTTTAGATAATAAGGAGAAACCTTTGGGAATTCTAGCTATTTTATTTTCATTAGTGATGAGAAATGCTCGTTGAATTGGCTCCGTTATACCCTTTGATTGGAAAAACATTTCTGTAGCCATCTATCTTGCCACTATATTTCTTTAAGACTTTTGTGTCTACTATATGTGTCCGACCTAAACTATCCGTCTGGAAATATGTTATTAACTTTCCATTATAGATATAATAACCATCAATCATGTCCGGGTCATAAGCACCTAACCCTGTCATAAATAACAAGTTATAATTATTAATTTTAGACACTTGTATTTGTATCACATTATACTCTGGATGCTCTTTAGAGAATTGGTTAAGCACATATTGTAGAGATGGAGAAAATGGTTCCTTTTTGATTGTACAACCTGAAAGTGCCAAAAAGAGAACCAGAACAAAAAACGTTTTCGTAATATTATCTATAGACATACTTTCTTATTCGTTGATTCATTCGTTACCAGTGTTGGATTAGCATTGGCATCATACGTGTAATGGTCGTGACCAATCTGTGTTGGAGAACTGAAACTTCTTAAAGATATTAATCAAATAATTTCCAGAACACAGATTTGGGATTCATCTTTCGTGAGAGTTTTGGCTCACGTTCTCTATCATACTGAAAAAATCCATTACTATCTATATGATAAATCTGTTGTTTATAACATTGAATAATTGTTTTTATCCAGCTTTCAATAGAGTCATAAATCATAATAGGATTTTCCGACAATGTTACTTTAGGGCTATAGTAGAATAAAGCCTTGTAAGTCTCCCTACTAGGATTAAGATCTATGAGTATAGGATCTTCATAAACGCCACAATAAATAAAAGGATACATATAGTGGTCTTCTGCATAGACAGCATCGTTGCTCTTGTTCGAAATCATAATATTCCTAGAATCCATGTAAGATGCATAGTTACCATATGAGCAAAGTAAAAAGTGATTCCATTCATTTTCGTCTTCGCTCAAATCAAAAATAAACTCTTTAGTGCATCCTGTTTTCCAGAGATACAAGTCCATAAGTTCTTGGCAACATATCAGCCCTATGGACTTAAAGGCCTCTACAATATCGTTTTCTGTTTTTCTGTCGCAATCTTGATCCATATTGCTTAATATCGGGTTTCTGCATTCAATTAAACAGTTTTCTAAATCTTTGATAAGCTCTTTCATCTGTTTATAGTATTGTATTTCTGGATTTCTACCATCATTAATTTCATTCATATAAATTGTTGTGGGTGGTATCAATATTGGGGTAGCACGTTGTGCAACTTTCTCAAAAACATTTAATAATCCTGAGAAAACTATTCCAAGGACACCCCTACCATTACATTGTCTACAGGTTCTTGTTATCTATAGCCTCTTGTCGTAGAAACCGTATACGATAGGTCTTCGGATGATGAATGCTCGTCAACTAAGAGTTTAGAGCGTAAGAATAGTGTTTGTGGTGAAGTTAGGGCATAGATTGAAGGAAGAAACGAGAGACACCAGTCCCTACCGTGACTCTCCATCACTGTACAAAGAGACCTGTATCTCCGACACCACAACACCTCCTCCACCGTAAGACTTCATGTCCGCAGACTCCTATGTCATGTGTTATTTTAAGGCAAATATACAACTTTATTTTGTAAATGGGTATTTTTGATTATGGGAAAACGGGGATGGATAAGGGTGCGTTGTGTGCGTAAATGTAACCAAACGAAAAGCATCAAAACCCCTAATTAAGTTTAGTTTTTAGTTGCTGTCACTTTTAACACTTCTTGTAATTGGCTTATATTCAGATGATAAAAGGCAATAATGGGGTGACAGAAATGACAGCAAAATCAGAAATGGTATACGGTAGGCTTTTGTTCTTGGGTGGGAAAGGGGAACTGGTAGTTATGAGATACGCCTGTTTATGGCAAAACGCTCTGGTGCAGATCCTTGTAACTTATCCATCCCGACGTATACTACCGCACCATTACGGTCTAATCAGAAATATGTTTACAGTGATTTGAAGCTGCATGTCTATAAAATCACGAGATATACCAAGAAGTCAAACTTGTACTCCATTGTTTATCAAAGACTTACAAAAGCCCTTCTAAAAGGTGCCCTTTTACCGTGCAAAAGGGCGTCTTTTACCCCTCAAAAGAGCACCTTTTACCGTGCGAAAGGGCATCTTTTACTTTACGAAAAACCACCTGCCATTCCCAATTTATGAATCTTTATTACAACCCTTCTTATGCCCTTTTTCTTTTCATAACAAGCGAGTATCTCTCCCTCTGCATTATTATAAGAACACCATAAAAACAACCACCTCTCAATTTTCCTGTCACTCCTGTCACTCTCCCCAACATCACAATGCATTGATAACAAGCCGTTTACACGAAATGTTAAAAGTGACAGCAACTTAAAACCAAAACTATATTAGGAGTTTAGAGTAGCTATAAACTAACGTGAGTTCGACGAATTCAGAACAATGTAAGCTGTGTGTCAATGGTCCTTTGTACATTGATGCACGGCTTTTTGGAAACAGGCAATAGGCAGCAATTGCCCCTAATAAGTTGACGATGAAATTGTCAAAGCATCTATGTTTGGTCACCGAATAGCTTACCATATATAAAATCTATGAATGCTTTGTACTCCAAAGGCTTACGGTCATCAATATCTCCTGGCGTTATCATAAAGTTGAGAAGTTCTCCTTTCTCATTGCAATTCAAATGCAACTTGAAGCCAAAGAACCAACCCATAGAGCATTTTCCTCTTTGAGCTATGCCTTTGAAAACCTTATGAATATGTATTCTTTGGTTTTTGCAGACACGCAGTGGTGTGCTGTCAACGAAGCTGTATGTCGCAGACTCGGTATCAGCAAGCGCACCCTACAATCTTACAGAGATACGGGAAAATCCCTTGAGAGTAAACAAGAATGAATGCTGATAAATCATAACACCCAACGTTAGTATCGTGCTGTAATTGCCCAATCCCTCTTTGGTCAGTTATCAATGTTAGGAAGATAGGCTTTGTATGTGTAGTCGCTAATAAAATGCTTCTGGCAATTCTTACATCGGTAGCGTTGTTTACCTGTACTACTTTTACCACTTCTGATAATATTGTTTGAGTGGCAATGCGGACATTGAAACTCAACTCCCAATCTGGAGCATAAAGTTCCAAAACTATCCTGTTGCTTCATTTGCTTATGCTATAATTGCGAAAATAATGCGAAGGCAAAGCGCTAATTCCTGCCTTCGCATTTTTAATTTATCAGATAGTCCTGATAATCAAGACCCTATTTTCACAACTCCCAATCTGAAGCATTACCAATCACTATCATTAAGAAAAGAAAAACTGAACCAGTTATATTGAAAAGTACCATTAATAATTGGGACGGTAATACTAATTGCTTTATCTTGATAGATAATTATTTTTAGGAATTTCTTGCCAATTATGTTTTTTTCTAATCGATACGCTTTTTCCGCATACGTAATATATGGGAATATTTTTCGTCGTTAACTCTTGAAGTAAACAACCAAGTCAGAGGACAATCATATAAGGATTGTTCAAGACTCCTGTCTATTTCTTGTATTTCGTTTCGGGATGGTATCAACTCATATCCTCTAGTTTTATCATCTGAAATAAATTTGTAATAGATAATTGAGTGAGTACTGGTGGTAAAAAAACATCACAATGATTCGTGATTAAGTTAATCTTTAATCTTTCACAGTCGATGAGATATAATTTGTCCTGGACAAGAATAACAAAACAAGATTCAATGGCATACGATATAGGAATCGCCCCCTCTATCTCCATACCATTTAGCTTAATTTTCTTTTCAAAAAGAATATTCATTTTCTTTCCCATAATTGTTAATAGCATCTCTTCTGCTTCGTAATCTATTCGACTCACCATTAAATAATCCCTATTCCGACTTTGAGCTAGGTTCACAATGGGTAAATTCTGCTTTGAATGCCAATAAATATATTTTGCATTTTGAGGAACATGCCAAAGTATAATATTCCTACCTTTTGCATATATCAGTGCAGAGTCCGAGATCTTTAAGCAATTCGAGGTCATGGTTGAATCGATACAATAACTGTGGTTGCGGTAATTCCTTATATCCAGTCTTTGCAGTTTCCTTTCAATCGCTTCCGTATCATCGCTATTTTTGACAATAAACCAAATATTTACCTATTGTACAAAACCAAAATCTCCGTGAATGCACAAAGTATCCTTATTCTGTGAATAAATAGGTAATCCTATATAGCAATACAATATAATTATGCTTAAAAAAACATGCCCTATATTTTTTTCATCGCTTTTTGAGTTGCAATATGAATATGATTATTATGCCCAGAGATCCTCTTAGTTTTCCCCTCTTTTTCTTGTATATTAGGTCCAAAATTCTCTCTTAAGATAGGATTCTCTCTAATTGCACGTTGAAAAGCATCAACTTTTTTTCATGTGATTTAGGATTTTTTTAACTGGGATTCCATTTACCATGTCAATGTCTATAGCTCTTCCTCCATTTGATGCATAATGATTGCTTGAAGGGGAATGTTTCCCAGTTGTAGTTGTAGAAACATCAATAGAAGTAATTCCTGCGCCAGAAATATTAGCATCGTTTATCCCTTTAATTAATAAACTAACAGCATCTTTTGACAATGCATAATCACCATAACCCCCAGTTGGACTCTTATACTTAAAAGTTACACTAACTTTAGTTCCATCATCTGTTATAAAACTCTTAGGTATATATTGCCCACCTTCTACATTAAACCTACCACTTGCATCGGATACTTTTATAATCTTATCCTGCTGATAATCGTATCTCATTCCAGATTGATATATACTATATGTTTCACCTATATTTCTATACTCCTGACCATCGTATGTTATAGAGTTGGCATTCCCTTCCTGCCAGAAAATAGCAGCAGTTTCATCATTTCTATACCAATCTGTACCAGTTGGATCAATATACTTGACAGGATTATTATTTGTGTAGCAATATCCTGTTAAATTCGGATATTTCTCCGTTAGCGGATCAACCCCCAGCCACATAGAATTTTGGGGATCCATATATCTTGCACCATAGTAGTACATACCTGTTTCCTCGTCAAACTCTTTGGCATTGAAGAGGTAAGGCGTGTTCCACGTATTGTTGCGTTCCTCTATGAACACCTCTCCAAACGGCACATATTCGATGTGCTGCGTCACTTCGCCATCAAGGTTGGTGATGTAACTACTGCTACCCAAGTGGTCAGGGTGATAGTAGAACTGCATCTTCTCGTAATTATCCTTGTCATGGAAATTATTATCTACAGCAGCACGTGTGCTGGCATTCATAGCCCTTGCCTGTGCTGCCTCCGGCGTACCATCGTTGCAACAGAAGCCCTGACCATTCACGTAGTCGTCATTGTCCTTACCGTTATAAGGTTGGTCAAACGCCTTGTAGTTGTCTTTAATGGATTGCAGTTGCTTTGCATACTTGTCCTTGTAATTGATAGTCAAACCATCAGCTTCTTTGCCTGCATACGGTATTCGTCTTGGGTCTGCACCATAGCTGGCGAGGTCGCCAAGCTTGCTGACAATTCTCAGACTGCCTACATAGATATGCTTGGTGTACTTACCACCTTGTCCTGCCACGAGGTATGGGCTGACATAGAGACTGAACCTTGCCGTACCAGTGTTACCCCCCGAGAACTCAGAGTTTACGTATATGGCTTCGTTCTCGCCACTGCTCTTCACCGTGCGCTCACCATCGGCATCATACCAATAGTTGCTTACAAATCCGTTCTCATCGGCTGCCAACAAGCGATTTTCCTCGTCCCAACGGTACTTCTGCTCGGTTGCCTTTTCATCCTCCTTGCCGTCTTTCTTTACACGAGAGGTGTTGATGTAGACAAGGTTTCCGTTGGCATCATAGGTGTACTTGTGTCCGTTGTTGATATTCGTACTCTCCGTAGGAGTTTCTTCCGTGCGGTAGTTGATATCACGCACATTGTCGAGTTGGAACTTCTTACCATCTGCCTTTTGATAAGTATAGGCGAGTTCATAGCCTGCGTGGAGCGTGCCGTCAAACTGTACACCTGTCTGCGAGAGATGTTGCTTCTTACTCGTGATACGATGCATGTTGTCGTAGCCCATAGATAACGTATAAGAAGCGGATTTATTGTCCGTTCCCTTATAAGTACCCGTTGCGCTTGCCAAACGATACAATGGGTCATAAGAGTAACTGTGGCTCATCTGTCCGCCTGCCTTGCCACTCTGTGGGAGTGGAGCATTGTTCTTAATACCGAGTACGTTACTCACAGCGTCGTAGCTGTAGGCATTGTCCATAATTGTACCTGCCTTAGCATTTACTACGAGGTTCTGCAAACGTCTGCGTGCAGGGTCGTAACTGTAGAACGTTTCCGCTCCGTTACAATACTTCAGGTAGGTGCGCTGCTCAAACTTATCATAGCCAATCTTGTTCACATAATCGTAGCCATAGGACTTGTAGCCACGGACGTGGTCTACCTGTCCACCGAGGTTGTAGCCGTAGGTTACTTTCTCCTCATCGGGGTAAATCATTTCCAATAGGCGGTTATGGCTGTCATACTTCCACTGTGTTACGTAGGTTGCCACTGCCTGGTTTGGCACAATCAGCGTGCGCACGGTCTTCAAGACCTCACCCATCTTACCGTAGTAATACTCGATAGCGCCACTGCCGTCCTCACGAAGCATCAATCTGCCGATACGGTTGTGAGAAGAGTTGATACTTTTTGCTCATGTCACTCTTTTGTCTGGAAACAACAATTGCAATATTACATATAATTATTCGAAACATCATCGGTTTTTGCAGAAAAGTTTGGGTGATGTGCGATATACTGTTTGAGATTGGGATATTTTCCGTTTAATCACACAGCTTTAGTCGTCTTTCCTCCAAGCTTTGAAGGGCGAGCCAAGCCAATGCTATCATTCGCCACATTAGGTTGAGTTGCCTGCCACTTCAGCCTAACTTGGCGACTACTTTAGTTTGAAGTGGAGAACGAAGAAATAGAGGTGATAACATCTAAACATTGACTTTCTGACATCATAGGGTATTATTCCTATATTTTTCTCCATTGCATTTTATAATTAATTTTTCTCTTTGTTTTTGCTTACAAAAATAGCAAAAGGCTGAAAATTTATCACTGCCTTTATACCTAATAGTTGGTAATCTTTTGAAAATCAGGAAATTGATTTAATGGATTTGACAACTCCCGTTTTGGATCATTATATATCTTTGATTGTATGGTAGTCGCAACTTATCAACGGTTATTGTCATGGCTTAATATCTGTAAATGTGAAACTTATAGAATGCTTATCTCTCTATATAAACAACCCTAAAAGACAAGGTGTTGGAATGAAATTCCTTTAGAGAATTAACATAGGTCATTGGAAAAGCAATAAATGTTGAAGTGACAATAAATGGTCGGGGAGTGTCATAAGAGAATGAGTAGGAAACCTGATTTATGGAATCTGTTAGAATCTGTTCGTGTTGCCAAGGACCTATAGTTGTGCTTCTATAATGAAATTTATTTGTGAAATCTATTAAATCAGGGTAGCATCCATATTTATCTACAGGTAGCTTCCTCAATGTATCTTGCACAAAGTTCGGTAGTTCTCGAAGAGATAACACTGCCATCTTTCTATTATTAATATTGTTACAACCTGTATACAGCAAAATAACGATTATTGTTGCAAAAAAAATATTCTTATTCATTTGTGCTAACTTTTATTTCAAAATGATTATTCTATAGGGGAATTAATCGGGAATAAGCCTTTTATAAGCCGTTGCGCCCATAGACGTTATTGAGCAAACCAGTACCGATACGGCTGGTGTTCTTGTCACTTTTTCCCATCTTTTTATAGCAGCAGCTTTAAAACCTCTGTATAGCTAAAAGCTTTATTCATCTAAACAATAAAAATATCGAATAAATAGTCTGTAGGCTTAAGTCCCATAGAAAAGATTTCCTTTTTTTCGACAAATGACTTACAGACTCTGCCTCTTTAAGAACAACAAACTCCTTTTCTTCTAACATCTTTTTTTAAAGTAAAAGACAGAGTTGTTTTTTCTTTTTCAGAACTATGCGGATGTATTTTATAAAAAATAATATCACCCGAAAAATAGTAACAAGATATTAATTGACCACGACTATTCTTTGGATAATAAAAAGCACCTACGGAATGTACAAGAGTACCATCATATCCATATTCAAGATCAGATAAATAGAGATCTCTTTTATAAATACCTCTTTGTGCATCCAAAGCAAAATCCATATTAAGAAATTTCCGATATTCTAAAGTGTCAAAAGGATTGGTCCATTTACGAATCGTAGAGTTATCTTCTATCCTCATATAGAACGGATAAGTTTTCCCTTTTATCGAAATTGTATGCCCTTTACGTATATAACATAATCCGTCCGAGGATAACTCGTAATAACCTTTTATAATCGCTTTTTCTACATGGATGGATTTAAAAGTAGTCTGCGCATTAAGCACTATTGCGAGTAGTAGGAAGAGGACAACCCAGGCTGTTTTTATTTCTGTATTTCATAATTTCTATCTACATGAATATTTACTATTACTTTAGAAGAATGATTATTAGGTACTGCTTGCAATATCAATCCAATACCATATGAAACCTCCTGTGGAGTTATTGAACGTTTTACAGCAGATGTCATTATACCTCCCTCCTTTTATTCTACAATAACTAGGGCTCGTCTTAATTTCGACAGAGAAAACAAACCATTAGCGGTTGTCTTTTAAATTCAGAAGGTCACATCTTGTATTATACAAGTTTTTACTTAAAGGGATTTCTTCTACTTTAACATTGCAGTTATAAAAAAAGTAAATCTACATATTGACCATCTAATGTATTCACCGTTAGAAACAATTTTTTTATCTGCAACATACATATCTAAAATCATGCTTATGATTCCAACATGATCTTCTAAATTTTTTTATATCGGCTATCCACAGATAATTTACTTTTTTGCATACTCCCATTTTTTTCTATAATAAGTCGACATTCCTTTTCTACAAACCTACCATTATTATAATAGGCTGCAAAATAAACCGCTATTTTATGACTAGTAATATCATAATAAAACCTAGTAGCAATCTCATCATCAAATGAGAATAATAAATTCTTTTCCATATGATTATTTTATTTAAAGTAGTACAAGCGGGTTTCCTTATCAAACTGTTTACCGTTGAACTTGTACGGCAGGTCTTCACTCAATGAGTATTCGTCTACAAGGAGTTCACCATATGGAAGATATGCATCATACTGGGTGATATTAGCGTTATCATCTGTGATGTAAGATGTACTTCCTAAATGATCGCTGTGCTAGAAGAAGGTTTCTTCCTTTGTAGTATCATTAGGGACGTAGCCATAACCAGCCTGGGGAGCATCAGGGTTGATTGGGTCATTCCATGAGACAGGGGCACCGGGGTTGGTACCTGGTGTTGTGTTAGGGTGTGGAGTCTGAATCCAACCCTGTGGCACATCATGGTTGCCGAGTTCTGTGAGGACAGCATTATAACCAACACCCGTGTTCTCCGGATCACCGTACGCACCCTTCTCTGTCGGTACACCAGGGGCTACACCCACCTTCTTATAGTATGCTTCCTTCTGTGTCTGGATCTGATTCATACGCTCTGCATAGTCCTGCTGACCAGCAGTTACGTATGAGCCGTTTCGTCCATAGACGTTGTTAAACAGACCTGTTCCAATCCTTGAAGCTATGCGCTTGTCACCAATAAAGTAATGCTTCGTAAGCGATTCTTGTTAATGCTGATTATCGAAGCAGGATAAAGCGTAAAGTTATCTGTTTCATGGAAGGTGATACCCTGCGGTGCACCATTGATATAAACGCCCTCCATCGTACCGTAACTCTTCATAATACGCTCACCGGCAGCATTGTAAGTGTAACGACTTGTCTTGCCATTATCAGAGAGTACCATCAGGCGGTTGTCTTCATCCCAGTACATCTCGCGGGTAGTATTCGTAGAGTCGTTCGTTACCAGCGTTGGATTACCGTTGGCATCGTATGTGTAATGGTCGTGACCAATCTGTGTTGGAGCCGTCGGATGATTACTGTCCTCGTACTTATAAGCAAAGTCATAAGACTTAGCAGTTGTCGTTGAATCCACCTTCTGCACCTTTGTCAGCGGTTCACTCATCCGTCCGAACGACATCACCATGTCGTACGATGCACGCTTTGCCTTACCGTTTGCATGAATAAGACGGTTCAGCTCATCATACTCATACGTATGCGAACTCCTTCCTCCCAGCTTCGCCTTGTTGAGTTTTGTAAGCGACGTTGGGTTGGCAGCATTCGTAATACCGAGGATATTATCCACAGCATCATAACGATACCTGTTCTCCATCACAGTCTGACCGTCCGCTGTAAGGTTCATCACCTGCAGACGTTCACGCTGCTTGTCGTAGGTATAGGTAGTCTCCGTGCCATTACCGAGTTTCGTATAGACCGTATGACCCTCCTTGTCGTAACCTATCCTGTCAACAATAACGCTCTGACGTCCCTGTTTATTACTCGTAAGACGCTCAACCTGTCCGGCAGCATTGTAGTGATAGGTAACCACTTCGCCATCAGGATAAGTCATCGTCTGCACCCGGTTCCAGCTATCATACGTAGCACCATAGACATAAGTCCTAATATCTGCCACGCTCGCCATGACTGTACGGACAGTCTTTGTCACCTCACCCTGTCTGCCGTAGTAGTAGGCTTCACCGCCACTCGCATCCTCTACGAGGGCAAGACGACCGGCACGGTTGTACTTATCACCAGCCTTACCATAGGTATAAGTAACACGATTAAAGAGATTTTCAGGATAGAGCACCTCGTGCAGCCGTTCGAAGTCGTAGGTGTAAGAGATGTAACCCTTGTCAGATATCGACTTCCTAAGCTCTGCCGTGAGCTTCGTCAGGAGGTTACCCGCCGCATCGTAAGTCATATCCGTCTCACCTGCATCAGGATGATTCACCATCAGTTTCCGACCAAGCAAGTCGTAGGCATACTTCGTCTCCTTGCCGTTAGGATGCTGAACCGTCATCACTGTCCGACAGGGTCATAGCTGTACTTCACCGTGATATCCTCACCACGGGCATGCTGCACCGTCTCACGGTTGCGTCCCTTGGCATCGGTATAGCTCTCCGCATGTCGTCCCAGTGCATCCGTGACCGTTGTCTGGAGCATCGGTTCACCGTCATGGCTGCCGATAGAGTAAGCCGTACGTGTCACACTACCGTCAGCAAGCGTCACACGCGTGGTACGGTCGTGCGTATCATACTCCGTCTTTGCCTGCAGATCACCTGTCGCGTGGTTGTAAGTTCCGATGTTACCATAGCTCTCCGTCATTGGGTAATAAGCTGCAATGTTACGTCCGAAGGCATCGATGACAGCCCTTCCACTGACGATAGAGACTTTCTGATTGCTACCACCAGACCACACCACACCCGTCTGTTTCGTCTGAACGGCACGCATCAGCGAGTCGGCAAAGGTATAGGTGTCAATGTTTCCTTCCTTAGAATAATGGATGGTATGTGCCTTACGCTCTGCAGGGAAGTACTCAAAGCGGATAGTAAACGGCTGACCGCTTTCAATCTCATACGGAGCACGAATCGTCTGTTGTCTGCCCAGTGCATCGTAAGTGTATTCCATCTTCTGTCCGTTAAGGTCGGTCGTTACAGACGGAGCATTCCAAAGACCATCATAAGCCGTACTGGAGCTATAGCCGTATGCATCCTTGACACTTGTCACAAGACTATGATAGCGGTCATCATACGTATAAGCATAGAACATACGCTGATGATTATAGTTCTCCGGCTTTGTCATACGTGTGATGTTACCATAGCCATCGTAAGTCATGTTATAGACAGAAGGCTTGTCACCGTTATACGTTGTCAAACGGAAGTGTACAACTGCAAATATACAACTTTATTTTGTAAATGGGGCTTTAGAGTATGGGAAAACGGGAGAAAGATGAAGGGTGTTGTGCGTGTAAATGTAATCAAGCGAGATGCATCAAAACCCCTAATTAAGTTTAATTTTTAGTTGCTGTCACTTTTAACACTTTGCGTAATAAGCTTATATACAGATGGTTAAAAGCAAAAAGAGAGTGACAGAAATGACAGCAAAATCAAAAATGGGATGTAATTGACTTTTGTCCTTGGGTGGAGAAAGGGGAACTGATAGTTATAGGATACGCCTGTTCATGGCAAAACGCTCCAGCGCAGATCCTTGTAAACCTATCCGCCCCGACGTATGCCACAGAACCATTACGAACTGATCAGAAATATATTTACAAGAGACTGAAGCTACGTGTCCACAAATTCAGGAGTTATGCAAAGCATTCAGACTTGTATATCATTCTCTATCAAAGACTTACAAACGCCATTCTAAAAGGTGCCCTTTTACGCTGCAAAAGGGCGTCTTTCACACCTCAAAAGAGCACCTTTTACCCTGCGGAAGGGCATCTTTTGCCGTGTCAAAGTCCATCTGCTATTTTCAATTTATGAATCTTTATTACAACCTTTCTAATGCCCTTTTCCTTTTCATAACAAGCGAGTATCTCTCCCACTGCATTATTATAACAACACCATAGAAACGACCACCTTTCAATTTTCCTGTCACTCCCGTCACTCTTCCCCACATCACAATGCATTGATAACAAGCCGTTTATACAAAATGTTAAAAGTGACAACAACTAAAAACAAAAACTATGTTAGATTTTAGAGTAACGATAAGCCATGTAATATCAAAAACTGTGTCCGAAGAAAATATTTGCTTCTTCTCATGTTTATAAGTGTTCTTTACATTGAAACAAAGGAAACAAAAAGACTGAACCCCTATTAAGGAGTTCAGCCTTAAATAATATCTAATAAAAAGATTTAGCAGACAATGATTTTATTCCATCCTATTGTGGTTATACATCCACTCCAGCTGTGTCAAGACCCTAGAGGGTTTGCTTATACCTCACTAGTATTATATCTGGGGTATGTGTATAATTATCTTTTCTTATTAACTTCAAAGTATCAGCATTATCTGTCATAGCAGAATATTCTTGTTCTGTAGATAATCCATAATCTGATAGCAGGTTAGCACCTATTTTTTTGTTTTTTTACAAATTTATATTGTACTTTCGATAGTTTGTATATAGAAGTGAACAAAACATCATTACTATCAACTAATAACTTAACATATCTATTATCATTCTTTTTTTATAGATTGTCCCAACATAAGCATCTTTCTTTTTTTACTTATACAGATCACTGTTCCTTTAAACGAATCATCAGCTTTAATAATACGCCAATACCCTTCTATCTTGAAATGGTCAATATATCTATTACAACAAGTGAAGATAAAAAAACTATTGCAAAGATTGATAATATCTTATATCTCATAACTGAATTAAATAATTTAAACTACAAACAACGTTTACAACGGTTATACTTGCAAAAAGTACAATAAATTCTCTAATATATCATAGATAATATCATTAATATTAACTCTATAAGAAGATATACATAAACTTCTTAATAACAAATTCAAATACTATCCAATTACATTCCAGATACACTCAGACTTTTTTTATTTAATGCACCAAGGTCAATTTAATGATCCCTAACGCTTCTATTTACCCAATTGTTTTTTTAAACTATTAAGCCTTGTATATTCTTCTGTAGACATAAATGACACACCGACCTCTCCTCGATGAATTCCAATTGTTCATACTCTTTCAAGAGATTCTTATGGTTATTAAATTTAATTTTTTCTTGTATCGTTCGTTGTGGGAATTTAAATCTCCATTTCTCATATTTGGCAGCGGGAATTAATCGTTGATCTGACATATCAGAGGCATCTATAGCAACCCCGCTGAAGCCTCCTCCTAAATCTGCACCTAGCATTTCTGTTATTTCAAACGTGATATCCATTGCACGCTCTTCTTCGATTTCTTGCTTTGACATAAATATATCATTAAAGAAGGCCTTGGTGCCATCAGAGTTTCTAAAGGAGTTCTGATTATCAGACCAAAAATAGAAATTCTCAGGGATTTGGGATGGATTAATTACGGGATCATCTGGGAAATCATATTTCTTTCCAAAATAATTTACAGTGAACGTGTTACCGTGCCTATATGTTATTTTCATATCATCTTCTCCAAAATGTCGTGTAAGAGTGCCTCCAGATTTATAAGCTCCTCTTTTACTTTCATCCAAAGCTACATACCATTGTTTTTTGTCTTTGGCATAAGAATAATTTGCCCCATACATTTTTTTGCAGCATGTTTGGCCTCTTCTTCTGTACCATACATTCCATTAATATCTTTATTTTTTATAGGATTATTATGACAGAAAATATAAGTACAAACTGAAAAATCAAGGTTATACATAGGGTCTACCCCATACCAAATACTAGCCATAGGATTCAAGTATCTTGCACCATAATAGTACAAACCTGTCTCTTCATCGAACTGTTTGCCATTGAACTTATACGGCAGGTCTTCACTGCTGCTGTGCTCATCAACTAACAGTTCACCGTATGGTAGGTAAGCATCATACTGCGTGATATTGGCTTTATCATCAGTAATGTAAGACGTGCTGCCGAGGTGGTCGCTGTGATAGAAGAAGGTTTCTTCTTTCGTAGTGTCGTTGGCAATGTAGCCATAACCAGCCTGTGGGTCATCAGGGTTACTCGGGTCATTCCAACTTACAGGTGGACCGGGGTTGGTATTCGGTGTGGTGTTGGGGTGTGGAGTCTGAATCCAACCCTGTGGCACATCATGGTTGCCGAGTTCTGTGAGGACGGCATTATAACCTACACCGGTGTTCTCCGGATCACCATACGCACCCTTCTCTGTTGGTACACCAGGAGCTACACCCACCTTCTTATAGTACGCTTCCTTCTGAGTCTGAATCTGATTCATACGCTCAGCATAGTCCTGCTGGCCAGCGGTTACGTATGATCCATTACGCCCATAGACGTTATTGAACAGACCTGTTCCTATCCTTGAAGCAACTCGTTTGTCACCAAGGAAGTAATGTTTCGTAAAGCGATTCTTGTTTACAGAGAGGATACTTGCAGGGTAGAGCGTAAAGTTGTCCGTCTCGTGGAACGTGATACCCTGCGGCGCACCATTGATATACACACCCTCCATCGTACCATAACTCTTCATGATACGTTCGCCAGCAGCATTGTAAGTGTAACGACTTGTCTTGCCATTATCAGAGAGTACCATCAAGCGGTTGTCCTCATCCCAGTACATCTCACGAGTAGTGTTCGTTGAATCGTTCGTTACCAGTGTTGGATTACCATTAGCATCGTAGGTATAATGGTCGTGACCAATCTGCGTTGGAGCTGTCGGATGGTTACTGTCCTCATACTTATAAGCAAAGTTATAAGACTTAGCAGTTGTCGTTGAGTCCATTTTCTGTACCTTAGTGAGCGGTTCACTCATCCGTCCGAACGACATCACCATATCATACGATAAAGTATAAAAGAATCATCTCTTATGAGTATTTCTATTCTTTATATCTTAGAATCCTTCCTATAAGTAAAATGAAAAAGCTTAAAATCCATATGTAGTATCCAATCTGCAATGAAACAATATCACTATGTTTTCCTGCTTCATTAATAACAATATAGGGGCATCCGTGGAATAAGCATCCTAAAATGAGACTGCCTGTTAATAATATTATACCGAGACTTTTACTCTTTATAAATAAAGATATCAAGAAAAGAATATTCGCATACCATGATATATAATAAACAGTTAGTTCGCTATTTATAAATACACCAGCCCATCCAAAAAAATAAAGCCGTATATCCCATGTAATCAAAGGAACTATCTCTTACAGAAAAGCATGGTAGAAAGCAGCTAATTATAAAGGTAATTAGACCTATAAAAGTAATAACTCTCATGTTTATTTATACCCCTCTCTATTTAAAAATTTTTTTATAACAACTTTCATTGTATGCTTATCAAAGGCATTACCATCTTCATCCCTTGAAGGTAAATATATTTTTTTATCTATTTTTCTCGGCGTATCTATTTATAGTTTCATCAAGAAATTCTCCTCTAACAACCATGGCTGTTACTCCCAACCCCTTATAACCAGTGTAATTTTCTATTGATAACCCATACTTTTTTAAATTTACAGCTGCAGGATTAAATAATATGGCATTACGATTTGTTGCCACTGCATTAGCAGCAGCTTCTGCTCCACCTTTCGAATGCCCAACAAAGGTTATTTCGCTGTTCTTAAACTTCCTCACCACCTCTTTTGCAACTTTAAGAGAAAGATGCATATCTACAGAATATCCAAATGGCTGCTTTAAATCTTCGATTACACTCTGACGTCCTTTAGAACTATTCTCAAAATATGTACCTGCGTTTGCAAGGACATATTCAATCTTTCCATTAGTTTTTTTTTTGTATATAATCCAGCCTTAAAACTATCAGAATATTTACTTGTATAAACATACTTCAAGGTCCACCCATCAACAATATCTCCGGCTTTTCCATCATATATATGGTTCGCAAGCTTTGCTGCTTCCTTCTTTGTGGGATATTTTCCTTTATAATCAATAAAAACAGTCGGATTCCCGTAGCAATAAGAATATCCAAAGTATACAGGGAACTTCTCCGCTAACGGATCCACCCCATACCAAACACTTGCCATAGGATTCAAGTATCTTGCACCGTAATAATACAAGCCTGTCTCATCATCAAACTGTTTGCCGTTGAACTTATATGGCAGTTCTTCACTGCTACTATGCTCGTCAACTAACAGTTCACCATATGGCAGGTAAGCATCATACTGGGTGATGTTGGCTTTATCATCAGTTATGTAAGATGTTGAGCCGAGGTGGTCACTGTGATAGAAGAAGGTTTCTTCTTTCGTTGTATCATTTGGAATATAGCCATAACCAGCCTGTGGATCGTCAGGGTTGCTCGGATCGTTCCATGAGATTGGAGCGCCAGGGTTGGTGCCAGGTGTCGTGTTAGGACGTGGAGTCTGAATCCAACCCTGTGGCACATCATGGTTGCCGAGTTCGGTGAGGACGGCATTATAACCAACACCCGTGTTCTCCGGATCACCATACGCACCCTTCTCTGTTGGTACACCAGGGGCTACACCCACCTTCTTATAATACGCCTCTTTCTGTGTCTGAATCTGATTCATACGCTCTGCATAGTCCTGCTGACCAGCCGTTACGTATGAGCCGTTGCGTCCATAGACGTTGTTGAACATACCCGTTCCAATCCTTGAAGCAACTCGTTTGTCACCAATGAAGTAATGTTTTGTAAAGCGATTCTTGTTTACAGAGAGGATACTTGCAGGATAAAGCGTGAAGTTATCCGTCTCGTGGAAGGTAATACCCTGCGGTGCACCATTGATATACACACCTTCCATTGTTCCATAGCTCTTCATAATACGTTCACCAGTAGCGTTGTAAGTATAACGACTCGTCTTGCCGTTATCGCTTAAGACCATCAGGCGGTTATCCTCATCCCAATACATCTCACGGGTAGTATTCGCCGAATCGTTCGTTACCAGCGTTGGATTACCATTAGCATCGTATGTGTAATGGTCGTGTCCTATCTGCGTTGGAGCCGTCGGATGGTTACTGTCCTCATACTTATAAGCAAAGTTATAAGACTTCGCAGTTGTCGTTGAGTCCACCTTCTGAACCTTCGTCAGCGGTTCACTCATCCGTCCGAACGACATCACCATATCATACGATGCACGCTTAGCCTTACCATTTGCATGAATAAGGCGGTTCAGTTCGTCATACTCATACGTATGCGAACTCTTTCCTCCCAGCTTCGCCCTATTGAGTTTCGTCAGCGATGTTGGGTTGGCAGCATTCGTAATACCGAGGATATTGTCCACAGCATCATAACGATACCTGTTTTCCATCACAGTCTGACCATCCGCTGTAAGGTTCATCACCTGCAGACGTTCACGCTGCTTGTCATATGTATAGGTAGTCTCCGTGCCATTACCGAGCTTCGTATAGACCGTATGACCCTCCTTATCGTAACCTATCCTATCAACAATAACGCTCTGACGTCCCTGTTTATTGCTCGTCAGGCTCTCCACCTGTCCAGCAGCATTGTAGTGATAAGTCACCACTTCACCGTCAGGATAAGTCATCGTCTGCACACGGTTCCAGCTGTCGTAAGTGGCTCCATACACCCATGTACGGATGTCGGCGATACCATAACGCCCATAGAAATAAAAAAATAAGCCATAATAACTATATACTAACCATCTTCCATTTATATTTCTTTTTTTCTTTATTAAAAGCTTTGTTACTTATTTCTATAAAAGTTATATTATAATCATTATTTATTTTTTTCACCTCTGTCTTTAAATAATGGACTCTTTTTTTGTTTATCTGTAACCTGCACTATTATACCGCTTTTTATTGTAACCATAGGCAATAGTTGTTGCAATTATAAAACTGGAAGACTTTGTATATTTAAAGCCTGGCCCAAGTACAGGAAATCCTTGCGAATCTATTATCTCAAAATGCGCAGGATATTCATAAACTACTTGTGCGCTCAAATTATAGGGTAATTTTTTTCCCTTGGATCTGAACAAGAGAATAATACTAACACGAATATAAGAAAATATTTCATTATTGTACTGGTTTAAAAAAAGTAAGTTCGTGTTCGCGTCTTATAATGATACGGAGTCCCCCCGAATCTTTCTAGATTAGGGCCCATTCCATCAGGAATTGTATGGGTCAGTTTATTGATAACTGGTATCTTACCTAAGCCCTTTTCGTCTATAAAATCTGGATCCCAAAATCCATCCCTCGCAAATAAGGTATAGGTAACACTTGCACTTTTTCCATTATTAGAAATAGAATAGTCGATATTAGTGTTTCCAATATGAAATGTTTTCTTCGTCATATCCACGCTGAAATATCCTTGAGGGGCAACGACTTGACTTGTTATTTTAGTATGTTTTTCTCTGAATTTGCTCGATGCCAACAACTCTAATGTAGATTGATCTCCGACATCTGCTGACTCTCCATGCCCATGTAAATAGTGTCTGGTAGCTTCCTTTGTATTATGCACAACTATACCACTAGCAGCTTTAAAGCCTACCCATAAATCTTTTTTATTAAGTACCTGACCTTCCTTTAAATTTAAAATTCCTCTTTTATTAGCTTTTACACCAACTCTATGAAGGATTGTCATCGCATTTTTTATATTAGTACCAAGAAATTTAGCCAAAGACGTAGCTTGATCACCTTTCTGTGCAACTAAATTTCCATCCTTATTCCATTCCCAATTTCCATCAGGATCAGTTAGGTTAATGGGATTTCCTAAGCAGTAAGTATTTCCTGCCATAGATGGTTTAGCTTCTATAAGTGCATCTACTCCATACCACAGACTCGTCACAGGATTCATGTATCTTGCGCCATAGTAGTACAGTCCAGTCTCTGCATCCATCTCCTTACCATTGAACTTATATGGCAGGTCTTCACTGCTACTATGCTCGTCAACTAACAGTTCACCGTATGGTAAGTAGGCATCATACTGGGTGATGTTGGCGTGGTCATCTGTGATGTAAGACGTTGAGCCGAGGTGGTCACTATGATAGAAGAAGGTCTCCTCTTTCGTTGTGTCGTTAGCAATGTAACCATAACCAGCCTGCGGGTCATCAGGGTTGCTCGGGTCGTTCCAGCTTACAGGTGGACCGGGGTTGGTATTTGGTGTGGTGTTCGGCTTCGGAGTCTGAATCCAACCCTGTGGCACATCGTGGTTGCCAAGTTCTGTGAGGACAGCATTATAACCAACACCCGTGTTCTCCGGATCACCATACGCACCCTTCTCTGTCGGCACACCAGGAGCTACACCCACCTTCTTATAGTACGCCTCCTTCTGAGTCTGGATCTGATTCATACGTTCAGCATAGTCCTGCTGACCAGCGGTTACGTATGAACCGTTGCGTCCATAGACATTATTGAACAGACCCGTTCCTATCCTTGAAGCAACTCGTTTGTCACCAAGGAAGTAATGTTTCGTAAAGCGATTCTTGTTTACAGAGAGGATACTTGCAGGATAAAGCGTAAAGTTGTCCGTCTCGTGGAATGTGATACCCTGTGGCGCACCATTGATATACACACCTTCCATCGTTCCGTAGCTCTTCATGATACGCTCACCGGCAGCATTGTAAGTGTAACGACTTGTTTTGCCATTATCAGAGAGTACCATGAGTCGGTTGTCCTCATCCCAATACATCTCCCTCGTAGTGTTGGTACTGTCATTTGTTACCAGCGTAGGATTACCGTTGGCATCATACGTGTAATGATCGTGACCAATCTGTGTTGGAGCCGTCGGGTGGTTACTGTCCTCATACTTATAAGCAAAGTTATAAGACTTAGCAGTCGTCGTTGAGTCCACTTTCTGCACCTTTGTCAGCGGTTCACTCATCCGTCCGAACGACATCACCATATCATACGATGCACGCTTAGCCTTACCGTTTGCATGAATAAGACGGTTCAGCTCATCATACTCATACGTATGCGAACTCCTTCCTCCCAGCTTCGCCCTATTGAGTTTCGTCAGCGACGTTGGGTTGGCAGCATTCGTGATACCGAGGATATTATCCACAGCATCATACTGGTACCTGTTCTCCATCACAGTCTGACCGTCCGCTGTAAGGTTCATCACCTGCAGACGTTCACGCTGCTTGTCATATGTATAGGTTGTCTCCGTGCCATTACCGAGCTTCGTATAGACCGTATGACCCTCTTTGTCGTAACCTATCCTATCAACAATAACGCTCTGACGTCCCTGTTTATTGCTCGTCATGCTCTCCACCTGTCCTGCAGCATTGTAGTGATAAGTCACCACTTCACCATCAGGATAAGTCATCGTCTGCACACGGTTCCAACTATCATACGTAGCACCATAGACATAAGTCCTGATATCCGCCACGCTCGCCATGACCGTACGGACAGTCTTTGTCACCTCACCCTGCTTGCCGTAGTAATACGCTTCACCACCCGAAGCATCCTCAACGAGGGCAAGACGACCGGCACGGTTATACTTATCGCCAGCCTTACCATAGGTATAAGTAACACGATTAAAGAGGTTTTCTGGATAAAGCACCTCATGGAGTCGTTCGAAGTCGTAGGTGTAAGAGATGTAACCCTTGTCAGATATCGACTTCCTAAGCTCTGCCGTGAGCTTCGTCAGAAGGTTACCCGCTGCATCATAGGTCATATCCGTCTCACCAGCATCAGGATGATTCACCATCAGCTTCCGACCAAGCAAGTCGTAGGCATACTTCGTCTCCCTACCGTTAGGATGCTGAACTGTCATCACTGACCAACAGGGTCATAGCTGTACTTCACCGTGATATCCTCACCACGAGCATGCTGCACCGTTTCACGGTTGCGCCCCTTGGCATCCGTATAGCTCTCCGCATGTCGTCCCAGTGCATCCGTGACTGTTGTCTGGAGCATCGGTTCACCGTCATGGCTGCCGATAGAGTAAGCTGTACGTGTCACACTGCCGTCAGCAAGCGTCACACTCGTGGTACGGTCGTGTGTATCATACTCCGTTTTTGCCTGCAGATCACCTGTAGCATGGTTGTAAGTACCAATATTACCATAGCTCTCCGTCATTGGATAATAAGCCACAATATTACGTCCAAAGGCATCGATAACAGCCCTTCCACTGACGATAGAGACTTTCTGATTGCTTCCACCAGACCACACCACACCCGTCTGCTTCGTTTGGACGGCACGCATCAGCGAGTCGGCAAAGGTATAGGTGTCAATGTTTCCTTCCTTAGAATAATGGATGGTATGTGCCTTACGCTCTGCAGGGAAGTACTCAAAGCGGATAGTAAACGGCTGACCGCTTTCAATCTCATACGGAGCACGAATCGTCTGCTGACGTCCTAAGGCATCGTAGGTGTATTCCATCTTCTGCCCATTAAGGTCGGTCGTTACAGACGGAGCATTCCAAAGACCATCATAAGCCGTACTGGAGCTATAGCCGTAGGCATCCTTGACACTTGTCACAAGACTATGATAGCGGTCGTCATACGTATAAGCATAGAACATACGCTGATGATTGTAGTTCTCCGGCTTCGTCATCCGTGTGATGTTACCATAGCCATCGTAAGTCATGTTATAGACAGAAGGTTTGTCACCATTATGGAGTATAATCTCCGTTATCTCACCGTTGCCGTCCACCTTCGTTGAGCGTTCACGGTAAGTCTTACCACCACTGCTGACAGTGATATGGCTCGGAACACCAACGATATACTTATCGGCAATCTTATGATAGTTGATGTTTGCCTCTAAGCTATAGCCCGTTGTCGTCTCCTTATATCCCTGTAGGTTACCATAGTCATCGTAAGTATTATTGACAGCAACCGCCAGGCTATCCCCACTATTTACATCAAAGTTACTTTGAACAAGCGTCTTTAAGGCAGGGAAGACAACAGCGTCAGCCGTATTATGACCAACGGCGAGTGTCTTCAGGTCGTAGTCATATAGAGATCCCTGCAGCTTCTTTCCATCAGCGGTATAGAGATACTCACTCGTAACAAGCCCATGCGTATAGTAATCCCTGTTCTTACCATAGGTCTGTACGGAGTAACGATAGAGTCTGTCACCGTTCTCGGTGTCTATCTGATTGGTACGTACCTGCTTGAAACCATAGAAGTCACGCTCACGACGGTCACGATAGCCACCGCTATATTCAAAGGTATTCCTGCTTCGTACTGCTCCGTTCTCCTTGTATCCACCTGTCGTCTCAACCGATGACATCACCCAGCGACGTCCCGGCAAGTCGTAACTTGGAGTTGTCTGCTCATAGTTGATATTGATATGTCCGCCGAAAGGAAGTGTCACAGAGCGTAGCATGTTCGTTCTGCCCGTAAGGTTGCGACGTACATAGAGATGATTCTCGCTGTCACTATAGACAAGATCAGGAAGCCCGTCTCCATCCATATCCATGACCGAAGCCGTAGTACGACTTATACTTTCACTATGAGATCCCTGTACACTTGGTGTAATACTGATTGTGAAACCGAAAGGAAGAGGAATTGTATAGGTATAGGCTGTGCTGGCATAGATAGCAACAGAGGAACCGAGATTGTCAGAAATATTACTCTGTCCGACAGAAGTACTGCCAGACATGAATCCACTTCCAGTATTCAAAGTAACCTTCAGGTTGCCCTTTTCATCAAGTTGAAGGAGATCAGGGAGACCGTCACCATTGACATCACTTAGCTGAGAACGTGTAGAAGTCAAGCTTTCCGTATCATTCTGACCGATATTGACACTAAAAAGTCCCAAGACGGGTACCGTTATACCAAGTCCATCACCAAAGTTGCTGTTTTTAGTTGACTCAAGTTGCGTAAGAGAAGAAGCTATCGCTGGTGTGAAGTCATAGCCAAGTCCATAACGAACGGAGCCGTTGGTAACCATATCAGGAAGTCCATCTCCATTAAGATCCTCCCAACCTCTTACTGTTTCTGATGTGCCACTAGAGAAGTTTCCACTTGCTCCACAAGAAAATTCTGCCACTTTACCAGAGTGACTGGCAGAATTCCCCTCTGCAGCCCGCTGCCTCATAATCTGCTTTGTGGTTGTATGCTGTGCGAAGGCAGCCTTTGCGACAGCCATCTTCTCCTTAAAGTCTTTAAAGGAATAGGCACTCTTATCTGAAGATAAGCCAATATCTCCACCTATATTGCTGGCGTCACCATCTGTAGCAGCATTTTCAACATCATATTGCAGGCTTTCCTTGCCCAGTATACCTGTAGGCTGTGTCAGTTGTGCGACGACTTTCCCATCATTGTCATTCAACCAGTCAGGGTAACCGTCACCATTGAGGTCCATGGCTGATATAATATTATAGGATTGTTGTGAGGTATTACTCTTGTTGACTCCAAGGCTGACTCCCAATGAGAATCCCATATTATATGTCTTACCCTTTGATTTTGACTCTGTCAGTAACACTGGTGCTGCCAGTCCTCCACCTTGTATATTATAGTCGACAGTATCCACAATGATATCATCCTCTCCCAGTCGTGATGGACGCATGACGACAGAACCGACATAGGCACTATCTGTTGCACTCACAAAGTAGTTTTTCTCTGGTAAATAAGACAGTGTAAAGAACAATTGACGGTTAATATCCATCTCATTGGCTTCTACGGCACTCTCATTGACTTTCCATCATGATAGTACTCATTTGTCTCAGGAATCTTCATCTTGTCCTTTGGTATTGCAACATTCTTTGCCGTACCATTCCATGCAAAAGATCCCCAACCTTTGTATAGCTGTCCATAGTCAAAACGGTTAAAGCTTGAATAGACAGACGCATTGACTGTGGAAACCTTGACAGGTCTTAACACCGCAGGGCTTCCTGCTGTAGCAGGGCTAATAACAGAATCCCTAAATATCTTAAGCTTTGCTGTCGCATTTTCAAGTTCGTTCAAGATAGAATATGTCACCTGTATTTTTCCTGCAGACATCTTCTGTGCAAGTACAGAACCATCTGCAACTTTGATAGTTGATCCTGTTAGTTGATTACTACTACCAAGAGTTAATTCTTTGCGGTAGAGTAAAGAGCCATGATCATCCTTAATAGTCATATAGACTGTTGCTGGCGCAGTATCCTTGTTTGACATCCTTTGAACAGAAAGCTCTGGGACAAGAGTAAGTGCTTTTCCCCATACCGGACTTTGTATAGCGACATTTCTACCTATAATGGTATCTGGACAAAGAGAAATATTCTTACTAAACATCAGGCATTGTGGAGAAAGAACATATTTCACGGTGTCCGCATAAAAGACAGGTCTCCAGTCTATATGTTTCCAGTTGATAGGGCTTGCAGTACGCATAATGAAATTAACAGTAGCCTCTTCTCCTGCTGTGGCTGTTAGATTACCAGAGAAGCTACCATGGCTGATCACAGTATCTGCCTTAAGTAGGAGACTGTCCATGACCATCTGATTACCATCCTTATCAGTCTTAATGATTGCCAGTATAATGTCATCAGAAGTCTTCTGTTTATTGAATGTACCTTCAAATCTATTTACTACAGTTTCCGAAAGGGCAGCTGTTGAATATGCACCGCTTATATAATCTTCACTACTGCGATATTTCTTCAAGTCTTCACCGGCATATTTATCAGTCTTGATAGAAGTATAAGTTATCTCTGGATCCCATATGACATCATCACCTATACCAGAGTAGCGTGCCCCAACACGAAAAACAAAAACATCTCCAGGTTTTACGCTACGAGTTATTGCTGGTAAGGTCACAGATCCCGATTGTAACAAGGTATCCTTCCATAACACATCACTATTGAATTGCATACTAAGGCTGACACCATCTCCCTCAGAAGAGTGTTTTTCTACATGGCTCATAACAGATACTGTACCTGAATAAGGTGCTCTCCAAACACGTACGACATCATGTAGAGGGAACTCTCTCTCCAAAGAGTCGCGAACAGTCTTGTAGTCAACTTTGAAAGTAGGAGCAACATTGACTCCAGCTATTGATGGTATTGGGTTGCCCGTAGCTGTACTAGCTGGCGCAAAGGTTACATCTTTTCCGTCACTATGGTTGAAGTAAACGATTCCGTTAACTGCAATATCAACAAGACCATCACTATTAAAATCTTGGAAATAAACCTTAGTCTTATTTTGGTCCTTAGTTTTGCTAATAGCAAAGCCCATATTCGCTGGTCCAAAACCTGTAGCAACGTTAGCACTGAGAGTATAGCTAGTGGCCTTGCCAGAAGAGAAACTATTTATACCCACCAAAGCCTGTTCTTTACCAAAGACAGGATGAGAGAGAGCCTTATTCATATTGAGGCGATAATGGAGTTTACCATCGTTACCTTTCCATACTTTATCGGGCATCCCATCGCCATTTATATCTACAAGTGTCACACGGCCTTCATTGGAAGAATTGGTATGGCTATAAGAAGCACCTGCACTCGCTGTTGCCGGTCCCCAGCCAGCACCAACCATTATACCACCTCCAATGGTATTTCCTTTAGAGGAAGCTCCACCAAGAAGAGACAAGTGTTCATCGAAATGTCCAATTTTGGTTTTTACAAGCTTGCCATAATTATCTATACCAGCGGTATAGGTTGTAATACTATCTGCATAGATTCCCTTTTTCACATCATTATAGTAGTTGAAACTCTGTGCAGCTACTACTATACCTTTACTGTCGTTCTGGTCAATGCTCTTAAGGAGTGTTTTCCCGAAAGGTCCTTTCTCATAATGGATTGTATAAGAACGAAGCTGCTGTCCATTGTTTTTGACCTCGACGCTTCCCAACAGAAGAGAGTCTGTCTGAAGAACCCCAAGTCTACCACTACGAACATAGTCAACTCTGTGTACGTTACTAGTATTCCAGTTGAATTCAATGCTATACAGTCCTTCCGACTCTCCGAATCCTGTCCAGGTATAGCGTTCCGGATAAATTATTACCAGACTTCATGTAATGGAAAGCAGCAAAGTTTCCGTGAACATCAGTAACACGGTCAAGTGCCCATTTGATACGGTTACCTTTGGTATCGGTAAGAGAAGTAGCATCACTGACATGTCCACCATGACCACCATAACTGTAGACTGTACCATCCTTGCCCGTCACTTCCCAGTAATAATTCTTCGGGCTGTTACCCTTTCGGATAATCCTACTGAAACCACCTTCAGTCATTGGATAGAACTGCTTGTCAGCTTGTCTTGCCAGAGAATCAGTCCTACGATAGAGTCGGTCACTGAGCTGCTGCCCCATGAGAAGATAGCTCTCAGTCTCTGACTTATCATCAAAACGTGGCACACCCCATCGGGTCTCTATGTCAATGCTTTGTACAGGAAGACTCCATCCATAGCCAACAAAGCTACTACCGCCCTCACTGCTGTACTGTAAGCCGGCACTTACACCAATATCATTACGCCCTGCAGGAACTTCGAAAGGATAGGACAGTGTTGCCGTACCATTCTGATTAGCTGATGGGGCTTCGATCTGCTGAATACCCGCTGCTGGGTCAGCAGCCTTCAGTTCACTGATACCTGTAGGGACATAATTCTGTGTTTCTGGACTCTCAGGAACTTTGATGATACCATTGATGACATCTGTAAAGTGAGAAGTCTCTGCCATTGCCACTTCACGTTTAGTATCAATACCTTTCGACTGGAGCATTGTCCAGCGTTGGTGCAGTTCATCATAATAATAGGTGTGGATATCATCTACGGTATAGCCTTTCGGTATCAACGTGCTGTCGTAAGGTACTGCGATACTTGCCAGATGATGGACGAAATGATTGCCATGAGGTAAGAAGCGATAACCTGACACCGTATCTGTTCTTGCCATCAATGTATCACAGCCACCAGTAACGTTTACCATACCAGTAGGCAAGGTTGGTAATTCACCTTTTCTAAGTGGTGTAATACTAAGAACTTTACCCTTTGCCATAGCCTCACGTGGTACGGCAAGCTGGGCTCGTCCAACATTGAGCGTATCGCTGTCGGAGTTGGTAAAGAACTTGCTGACGGTACGTTTGCCTAAGTCAGCAAAAAGTCTCGCAGATTTCCTGTTCGCCTTGTGAGTATCTACACGATTCAACTTTTGATTTCTTACAACTTCTTTGGAGAATCTCTTCATAGAAGAGTTCTGTACACTGTCCTTGACTTGTGTTCGTAAGGAAGTAGCCTTTCGAGAAGTGCTATCTTTTTGTACAGAAGAGACTGTATCACTGGATAGAGAGTCACTGGTTACAGTTTCTTTAGCAGAACGATTACTTCCACCATTACAGGAGTTTAGTATGATTCCTGCTAGCAACAGGAACGGAAGGAGGAGTGAATGTGTAGAATACTTCATTATTCTTGCTATTTTGTTTCAGGCCTAAAGGTCCTCAGTATATATACTTGCGTTGGAAAATTTTATAAAGGATAAAAAGAGAATTACTTTCTCACCAGTTTAAATGTCTTTTCTTTGCTACCACTTTGCAGTGTCAATAAGTAGACACCTGTCTGTGGAAGATAGACTTTAGTGGAGAAATATGTATCAGGCATATTGGTCTGACGACTGACAAGAGCTCCACCCGTCGTATAGAGTGCCATGTCCAATGGAGCTGCTTCGCTCAGTTCCACCTGGACGCCGACATATCCATTTGCCGTTGGATTAGGACTTACACTTACATTCGCAAAGAAGTCAGTATTTCCATCGGAAGGATTCATGGAAGGAATTTCTGTGATACCCGTCTTAGATATCTGAAACTCATTCTCTGTCTTATTGCCCACATGATCTGTCGTTGTAAGGAGGTATTTCCCTTCTATGAGTCCGTCAGCAGACTGTATGCTGTCACTTGTGGTACGATTGAAAACAGACATGTGTTCTCTCTGCAGGGTCATCTTGTAAGGGGCGATACCACCTGTTACTCTGACAGAAAGTGTTCCTGTGCTGCCACTCTTCTCCGTTGGCTGCTTTACTTCTATTGTCGTAAACATATCTTTGGCAGCTCGTAGCGTGAACACATCACGTTTGCCTAACGGTATATTCTTAAAGACAATACTGTCACCAACAGTCGTATTTGCCTTATGATAGCTTAGAGCTTTGACAGGAAAGCTACCCGTTCCTGTAGGGTCAACGGCAAGATAGTAGCTCTCACCTTCTGCAAGAGGCTGTATCTGGCGCAGCTGCTTACCATCAGCAACAATATCAACATTAGGCTTGTCAACCCGTGTTGCTGCATTCATCCATCGTCTACCTAGCCACTTACCGTAGGCCTTACTCTGACGGAAAGAAAGTTTGCCATTGTTGTCACCCCAAAGAAGGCTCTCACCATCTTCAAGAGGCTTGCTCATACTGATTGTAAGGAAACCATCTTCCTCACAGCTCTTGGCTCTTGTCTTATGTAGGGCAGAAGCTTGTCTGAGATAAGACCAGCTATACGGTGGCTATAGTCCTTGTTGGTATACCCATTCCAAATAACCTCATTTCTTGAATTAAGGTAACTGCTGCGAAGGCTCACGTCATATTTCAAAGCAAGATAGCTTTCCACACGACACCGTTCTGTATCAGAAAGGCGGCGATCGAAGACTGTATATTCAACAGTTCTACCATCAAGGTTCTTTACAGGCAACTTGGCGTTCCCATTCCGACCGATATGTAAAGTCTGACCATTACCCATATTGGAAGAGGTCGTATAGCTATAAAGTCGCATTTCAGGCAATGAGTCCTTGGCATAATTCATGAAAGTACCATCGCCAAGGTTAGCAGCACGTTCAGTTGTCTGTATACGGGTAATAGCTTTCCACTTCCAAGAGACCATATTGCCTGCTCCTTTTCGCCATATACCTTACTTACGCCTATATAGGTAAGTCCAGCACCAGCAGAGACACGGACAGAGGTAGAATCATGTGACCATACCATTGGCTTATCTACACCACCAGGGGTCTGAGCTGTAGCAGAAAGAGTGGATAGAAAGAAGAAAACTGCTGTGAGGTATTTATGTTTCATTTAAAGACCGTTTTAATATGATTGTAGTTATGCTGCTTATTTAGCTTTGCCAATAGGAAGACTGTAACCAATGGTAAGGCTGACAGTCTGAAGATTATTCATACGCTCCTGATAGCCATAGTCATTGGCACTGGTGCGGAGCATATCATTAAATCCGAAACCGTATTCCAGTCCTGCCTCAAGACCGTTCTTTATATCAACATAGCCAATTTTTATAGTAGGAATGAATGTCACTCGTGCTTTGACAGATTCTCTCAGATGATCCTGGGTGCGTTCAGCCTGCTGTCGGTATACCTCTCCAATGCGATCATTGGTGAAGTCGATATTACGGCTGCCAAACGGAATAGCGGCACTAATTCCTACTCCCATATAGAATTTTGGAAAAACATAGAAACGAAGTAGGACTTGTGGAGTAATAAAATTATAATGAAATCGTGTAGTCTCGGTTACATTTTCAGGTATCTTATGCTCTGTCAGCTTGCTGAGAATACGGGTGTAATCAATGCCCAGCTCAGCACCTAATCTACGATATTGCCATGTGCCAAAGACTCCAATACGAGGATTTACACCACCACGTTCATTCATTGTGAAAGTAGGACGTATATCATAGTTCTCAATAATACTGCTTAATCCTGTTATCTTTGAGTAACCGATGCCCGTACGAAGTCCTATACGAAACAAGTGTTTGTAAGGATAAGAATATCTTTGGGCGTTCGAAAGATTTTGTTCTGTATTGGAAGAACTCGTTGAAATATTGCTTTCTGTTTTGTCTCTGGCAATATTATCCTCTCCCTTAATCACAGATTGTTGGGCTGATTCAGTTTTTTTATTTTGCTGATTGTTTATATTATTTGTTCCGTCTGATACAGGAACTGATGAAGAAACACTTTGCTCCTTAGTACGTGATATCGTTTTAGTATACTTTGTTTTTCGCAGTAAGTGACGTGTATAACTTCTTTTCGTATTTTTCTTCATGGTATAATGTGTCCGACTCTTTACCTTATTATAGGTATGGCTGGAGACATTATAGGTATGCTTGGCGACGTTCTGTTCAGATAAAAGAGGTTGATCATCTTTGATAATAGGTGGAGGTAAGGGCGTAGAATGGTTGCTTTTAATGGGTTGCTGAACATCCTGTACCTGTTCTGGTTTGTCATTTTTGCAACCCATTGCAACGAAAGTGATTGCAAATATAACAAATATGATATTAAAAAGATGGTAGTTTCGTTTATTAAATCTGTTATTCATAAGGCATTACAATGATTTACAGATTGAAAAGATAACTCACACTGAGTTCTATATTCTGACTGTGAGTTGCGTGCTCTGCCCAGTTATAGTCATTATGCTCTGTTTTGATAGTTGAGTTCAAACCATAAAAATAACGTAGGTCCACAGCCCAATGATGGTCTATTTCATATCCGAAGCCACCTCCAACAGCAATGTCTGGCTGCCCTGTTAGCTTCTCTTTCATTAGACGTTCCGTCTCAGCGACTGTGGCAAAATGATAGTTTGCAAACTTACTTTCTTCTTGATTACTCTCGTAAGATATGCCCTTACCATTAAGATTAGCTCCCGCACGTCCACCAATAGAGATATTGAAGCCTTTGCGCCAAGGATAAATCTTCAACAAAGCAGATACGCCAATGTAATTATAACGAGGTGTAACCTTATAGTTTAACTCCTTATTATCATTATAGACAAGCTGTGATGCCTTCTGCCAATAGCTAAATCCGCCTTCAACACCAATGATGGAACCATCGACATGATATTGAGCAAACACGCCAACTGTTGGAGTAATTTGCCACTTGTCTTTGAAATTGTAATTGGAATAATAGTCTTCTGGAACAAGGATCTTACCCATTCCTGTGTTGACAGACATTCCACCACCTAAACGGACACCCAGCTTAAATGGTGCTTCTTGTGCAAAAAGATTAGTATTTACTAATAATAAGGTGGCGAGAATACCAATTTTAGAAGTTATATTCATTGTAGTAGTTGGTTTTTAATTTCTGGAAACAAAATTATAAAAAAATAAGAGGATTTACATAAAGATTCTTGAGTTTTAACATTATATAATAAGAAAAAAAGTAGATAATAGTGTTATTGTAAAGAATCTGTGTAGCTAAAAAGTAAAGAAGGTAGAGACCCTAGTTAGAAGGACATTCACATAACAATTTTACCATCTTAGGTTAACTACCAACTATTGAAAAATACTAATCTAACGTGAGTTAGACGAAGTCAGAACAATGTAAGTTGTGTGTCAATGGTTCTTTGTAAATGTTTGTATATTAGCTCCTTAATATTACAATGAATATCGCTAATCACCAAATCTATAGACGCTTATAATTCGGCAAACTCACGTTTATTACTATGGTATTGTTTCCTAACATCTTTTATTTTCTTTTCGGCATCTTATCCGTCTTTGTAACTTGACGTAGCCCGCTACGCCTGCGACCCAAAATCAAACAATCTGCTCGATAATAAAACAAAATATGTTTAGCTATACGTTGTCAAACAAAAGTGCACAACTTGACCTCCAATTAAGTTTGGGGTTTTAGTTAGAATTATCAATAAAAAAGTATATTTGCACTATGACAACAAAAAAAGAATTTTTTTGAAAATAAAACAAGAAAATATGAGAGTAAATAACTACATTTGCAGTTGTGCACTTTTGTTTGACAACGTACAATTAAAACTAAAACAGGTGAATTATGGGAAGAAAGTTAAACTATATCCATCTACTATTCTTTAGCACTATTATTGTAATCCTGCTGATGTCGGCTGGTTGCGAAAGAAAAGCAACTATGGTTTCAAGAGCGAACGGAAGTGGTCGTTCCATCATTGATGGAAAATCGGATTCTTTTGTGGATGCCAAGTCTAAAATGACCATCGAACTTGATACCATAGTGAGGGATTGGCATATGCTATTACAAACTGCAGACAATGGCATTAAGATAAAAAATGAGAACTTCTACGATAAAACGCTTTTTGTGACAATTGTCAAAAATGGCAAAACACTTTTCCATCAAAAGGCTGTAACTACGCCATGGTTATTAGGGAGTCCAGATAATGAACGACAACTATATGCCGGACCCCTTATTGCTGTTTCTAATACGACAGTCTATCTATTTGTAGGTTCATACCTACCTGAAACAGACGATGGATTCACTTACATTTTAGCATTCTCTAAAGACGGTAACGTCAACAAATACCAGATGCCACAGAGTTTAGACGAATCAGATTTGGTGACCGAATTTTATTTGTTATATTCCCATGAATGTTTTTACGAACCTTTTGACGCAGAATCTTTACAGCAAATCATCAAGGAATATTGCACCGATGAATTGTTATGGAAAATCAAACAACAAGGCAAATTTGCTATCTTTCCCCCAAAAATAAGCGACAGATATTCTCTCAAGTTTGATGTTGCAAGTGAAATGATAGACATAGATACAACTAAAATGCTATTATATAGTAGAATTTATTTCTACAAACGTCACAGTTATCAACCTCTCGACTCCATGAAAGTTGTGCTGAAAGGGCGTAGGAACGAATATAAAGGTGTGAACTATGATAAGATATTGTCCATTAATCATTGATTTGGAAACGATTAATTGTTATTCTCTTCAACAAGTTCCTTTCTGAAAAAGTTGCGAATATAAAAATCCGCCATTACAAGGACTTACACCTTGGTAATGGCGGCTTTGTAAAAAAACGACCCGCACATTTGCATAATGCTTGCTGCATTCGGCAATGTGAAAGTGCACTTTCCATTGCCCTCATTTGCAAACTCATTTGAGCATCGTTGAGAGGCTTGGCGGGTTCTAGCGGTGCAAAGATACAGTATAAATCCTATCTAGTCCTCCCTTATAAACCTAATATTTTGCTGATTCATAGTATATTATCCTGTAAATTATTTGTTTGAAACACAAACTATTTTGTAAACGAGCAGGTATAGAGCCAACGATAGGACATCTTAAAGCAGACCACCGATTATCTCGCAACTTTTTATAAAGGTGTCAAAGGAGATGCTATCAATGTATTATTAGCTGCAGCAGCATATAACTTCAAAAGAGCTATGAGAGTTCTTTTGTACCTTATAAAAAGAATCAGCATAGAGCTTGTCAATACAAACTTTATGCTGAAATATAGTTTTTAAGGGAGAACTAATTAAGGTTACCTCATGGCTATTAGTTCATACTTGTAGAGATATACTTATAATTTAAAAAGTTCTTTCTTATTGATAATAGTAATCTCATTGAACGCAACCTCACCATTTCTTAAAGTTGGTCTCAAATAATGAACCACAAATTTTTGTGTCCTCACATTTTATAATCATATCTTCCTTATTATAATAATAACCAATGATTGATTTAACATAAAATAGAGGGTGATATGTATCATTAGGGGATAGCCGATCCATTGCCTAAATATTCTGATTTATTATAAACAAAAGAAAAAAATCCATTATGTTCACATATTTTCCATTTACTTTCTTTTTTTATAAGTCAAACATTCTGTTCTCAAATCAAATGGCAATATGTGATAATTAATAAAACTTTTGCCGATATAATAATTTCTATAATCGACCCATATGAAAATAAGAAATAAGACTATGCCTATTATGCAAATACTCTTCTTCATTTTTTTGTTGTTAATACAGGTTTGAAATAGTATTGTACGTTGTCAAACAAAGGTGCACAACTGCAAATGTAGTTATTTACTCTGATATTTCATTGTTTTATTATCAAAAATTCTTTTTTTGTTGTCATAGTGCAAATATACTTTTTTTATTAATAATTATAACTAAAACCCCAAACTTAATTGGAGGTCAAGTTGTGCACTTTTGTTTGACAACGTACAAGTTATGAGTTAAGTTAAGAAATCAGTCGCGACTTAAGTCAAATGGTCAGTTATGACTTTGGTCAAGAAATTAGTTCCGACCTAAGTAAAAATTAACTTTAGTCAAAAACATGTCAGCTCATAAAGTCAGTAAGTCAAGAAATTAGTCTAAACTTATCTCTTGACTTACTTTTTGAACTTTGAACTCTCGTCTATCAAAAGCACCCCAGAAAGGTTACTTTATGGAACATAACAAACTATCTCTTTCTTTATACTGGCAAGGTGTGTCTTTGTGACACAAACCGCAGTTTGTACCACAAAGACCCTTGTCCCGAAAGGGGATTAAATCACTCCAAAGTCATGATTAGAGATATAAAGAACATTTTAGCAGGTTAAGAAAGGCAGGTCAACTTTTGCCACAGAGGTTTACCTTACGACGAGGAATATGCAAAACCTCTAAAAGGCATCATACACTTAGAACATCACTATTTTTGTGTTTGCTAGCACAATAATTGAATACTAAGTTAGCTTTCCAACATACCATTTCTATCTCAAGATCTTAATATTCATCAGTTTTAATTCTTCATCATTCATGCGAACCCATTCATTCCAGTCTCCGTCTAATGATTTTAGCAATGGGCTTGGATGTGCCCTTAATAGTTTTGACAAATAAATCTTTGCATTCTTCTCTCCATCACGCAGATAAATTGCTTTAATCTTATTAATAGCCATATCCTCGTTGTACTCATCATTCAAAGAACTGTCACAAACAGCAATTGTCTTTTCAATGTAATAAGTAGCTGAGTCTTTATTATGTTCTCTTAAGTATTTTTTTCAGACAGAAAGATAAGCCGTAACGGATTGTTTTCTTGAAGGGTCAAAACTACATGCTCAGCATTAGCCATAGCCTCATCCATGCGCCCCAATGAAAAGAAGATTATGGAACGATAATATTGTCTCTTATCGATATTCGAAGTATCAGCACTAAGTAAATAGTTCGAAAGTTCCAATGCTCTTTTAAACATTATTGTGTCGTTACGCACACAACCCATAAAGAACACATTGTCTAAACTGTCACGAAGTTCTTTGAGATCTTCTTTATTCTGTCCTTTGGCGCATCCAATAATCAATACGAGGCCAATACAAATATACAATATCTTTCTCATAGAAACTTATTAGTTAGTTATTTTTATTCTGAAATTATGATTGTACGTTGTCAAACAAAAAGTGCACAACTGCAAATGTAGTTATTTACTCTGATATTTCATTGTTTTATTATCAAAAATTCTTTTTTTGTTGTCATAGTGCAAAATATACTTTTTTTATTAATAATTTTTATAACTAAAACCCCAAACTTAATTGGAGGTCAAGTTGTGCACTTTTTGTTTGACAACGTACATCATTTGATAGTAAAATAACGTGAGTTCGGCGAAGTCAGGACAATGTAAGTTGTGTGTCAATGGTTCTTTGTAAATGTTTGTATATTAGCTCCTTAATATTACAATGAATTTCACTAATCACCAAATCTATAGATACTTATAATTCGGCAAACTCACGTTCTGTTACTGAAAGTAGCAAAAACAAAAATAACAAAAAGGGCTGAAATCCACGAGAGGATTTCAGCCTTTAAGTTTTATTTAAAGAAGGTTTACCTAACATCTATTACCAACATAACAGGTTTAGGTAAGGAGATCTAAACCTATTATGTTTATCAGTTCTTCACAATTATATATTTCTAAGATTTGAAACATAGCTCTCACTTCTATATCAGGCTTCCTCTTAAAAATAATATGAAATCTGACGAACAGTAAAAGGTGAAATACTATCTCAACTTATAACCCTTGAATGCATAGAAAAGGATATAAGAGAAGCTGACAAAACAGATCCCATACGCATATTGAATGTTGCTAACATCCTTAATAAGTCCAAACAACACAGTGATAACAGCACCACCGATAAGTCCCATTGTCATTAGTGATGAGCCTGCCTTGGTATATTTACCCAAGTCCATAAGCGCCAAAGGCCAGAATGCAGGCCACATCAATGAGCAGCCTAATGCCATGATACCTACAGCATAAATACTATAAACACCCGGGAGTAACAATACAAGTAGCGTTCCAAACAGTGCAACGAAGCAACTGATCTGTAAGGCTTTCGTCTGTGAAAGATACTTAGGAATAAGAATAATACCTGCGATATATCCTATACTGATGCTGATTGGGGTAATCCATGAGTACGTATGAGGATGAGGAAGACCTAATTCACTTGCATAATCTATAAGTGTACCCAAGACGATGGTCTCTGAACCAACATAAAAGAATATGGCAATTGCCCCAAGAACAAGATGTGGGAACTGGAAGACAGAATGCTTACTGTTTGCGTAGTCGGACACTGCTGAATCTGCATCGGCGTCATCTTCTCCAGCAGCTTTCACCTCTGGCAAGGGTGATATGAGTGCTACGACACCTAAGATTACAAATAAGCAGATTATAACCAAGAACGGTTTGTCAAGATCTTCCAAGCCAACACCTCCACTATTACTTGCAAAAAGAGCAATAAACAAAGGTGATACAGGCCATGCTAACTTGTTTATCATGCCCATAATAGAGATTCTTTTTGCTGCACTCTCCGTTGGTCCAAGGATTGTTACATAAGGATTTATAGCAGATTGTAGGAACGTATTAGCTGTTCCACAAAGGAAAGATGCCAATAAAAAGATAATGAAACTCCTTTCAGCTGCAGAGAGAATAAACACTCCGAAGGCTATAGCAAACATGGCAAAAGCTGCAGCCATCGTACGCTTATATCCAATTTTACTTATCAATAAGCCTGCTGGATAACCAAAGATAAGGAATGGTAAGAACGTAGCACCTATAAGCATATATGCTTCTGTGGACGAAACGCTTAGCGAAACCTTCAATACTGGTACTAATAAGGAATTGATTCCCAATGCAAAGCCACAAGTAAAGAACATGAAAGCAAGGAAAAGCATTGGAATAATGAAGTTGTTTTTTTCTTTCATAGAGAATCTTTTTTGAATTAAAAATTAATTGTTATGTTTAAAAAAACCGCTTTTTTAGCTACAGTTATCTTGAAAGTGCAAAGTTACAACTTTTTTTTTAATAATAACATACACTATCTTTGCATTGTCATAGAGTATATTTACACTTGCAGAAAAAATGGTAATACTTGATAGAAAGATAGTACATAATGTGCAAACCACGTGCAGTCACATCACATACACTGAGTTTAATCTACCATTTCATAGACATTCCGAGATACATCTAACCCCAAATGAATACAGACAACACATTAACGCTGAGAAAATCAGCAACCATATGAATATAACAATTGGTTCACCGCAAGACTCAACACATAGTAAATAAGGGTGAATAACAACATAAAGCGAAGGCTATGCTGAGCTTATTTTGAAGAATCTCTGTGCTTTCTCTCCTCGCATTTGGGTGGAACGGAGGAAGGGAGGGAGTGTTCTGTTGTAAAGATTATTCCCATCTGCTTTTTAATCTACGCCCTTTTGCGTTCTAAAAGATGCCCTTTTGCAATGTAAAAGGGCATCTTTTGATGTGTAAAAGGGCATGTTTTGCAATGCAAAAGGGCACCTTTTACAAGCCTCTTTGTAACCTATTGATAATCTAAAGGTTACAAAGGCGAAAAAGAAGGGATATGCTTGGGAAAGTGAAAGACGACGGAGCGGAAAGTGTAAGGATTTTTGTTACTCTTCGTTTCGTTGTGTTTTTCAAGGTAAGGTCAGTGTTCTTTGTCATCAGGGCAGCGGCTTTACCGATTCAAAAGGTGGGTGAACAGGCAGAGAAACGGACGTGGAGAAGACGAAAGAAACGGTGGGATTGGCAATCAAAAATGTGTCTTTCAGTAGTTGATTTTTTTATATTCCAACGACAGTTTACAAAGAATTAATTGTATCTTTGCGACAGAACAAAGACTAATAACATTGAAAATAACTATGACAAACGTAACAAAATACTGGAAGAAGGCAGCCATGCCACTGCTTCTTTTCTATGTTATTGCGGTGGCATGCAGACTCGTTTCACTTTACGTCTTACCCCGTCTGTTCCCTGACAGTTGCTGTTCCATAGCCTTACAGCTATGTGAAGGAGTGGGTCCGGCACTGGGAGCTGTGGTGGTAATGGGCATCTTTAAGAAGAAGTTTTTCTGTTCCATAGCAGGTAAATCATGGATACGCAGCCTTGCGTGTATCGTCTTCCCCACCCTGCTCTTTCTCATTTTCGACACGCATCATGGGCTAAGAACCTCCTTGGTGTTCTTAGGTTGCACGCTCTATGCTTTCCTTGAGGAAGTGGGTTGGCGTGGTTATCTAACGGAAGAGCTTGCAGCAATGCGTCCGATAAAACGTATCCTGACCATTACTGTCTTGTGGTTTCTGGCATTTGAACTTCCCTTTCAACATGAGTGGACTGATATTCTTCGCCATCTTACTGTTGGCTTCCTGGGGATTGGACCGGTTTGCCCACGACACACGGTCTCTTCTGCTATGCGCTTGTGCCCATGGCATCTTCAATCTCTTCAAACATGGCAATGGAATCTTAGACAATTACCTGACGATTTCCTTGCTTGTAATATCCATTCTGTCGTGGTTCGTCATTTGGTATTGTCCCTTCAAGAAGAAGACCACTGCGCCTTAGCCGTCTTTTTTACGAATTACAAAGCAAGGAAAGACCAAGAGCAGTACGCCCTATCGGGTCAGACTGAGTTTCAGACTGACACCGAAGTCGTGCGTTGTGGTAGGATAACTGCCCGATGACAACAGTGGAGAGTTGATCTGCAGGTCGTAATAGAGGCTTGCCGTAACCAACCTACTCAGTGTATAGTCGCCCATAAAGGAGAACTTAAAGGCAGTGTTACCACTTGATGCTGCCGACGACAGCGATGCGATGTCACGTGTCAGTGATGCCTGCTGACGATAACTCATATCGAGACGGAGGTTCAAATCACGGTTCACCCCACCATTCTTGTTCGTCGAGTTATTGTCATTCTGATTGTTATCATTCTGTTTTTTCTTGCTTTTAACCACCCTTCGTGTTCCCGTATTGAAGAGATTGAAGTTATTTATCCTGTATCCAATGCCGATAACCCAGTCCTTTGACGTTGCTTCATTGAGCTGGATACTCGTCATTGAGAGCGAAAGGACACGTGTCTGGCGGTACTCCAGACGTGCCGTAAGGTCATTCTGCAACGTCACATCTACTCCGAGCAACGGTGAGAAAGCCTCATTGATGCTCACTTGTGAGATGTTATACATTGAACTTGGCAACGGATTGCCTGTTGTAGCATCGGTGATGAAGCCCAAACCGTTCATGTATTCCTGCCAAGTACTGTAACTCTGGTAAGAGCCAATGGCGAAGATGCTACGATAAGCATGGTTGATATTGATACTCTTAAACAGTGTCTCGAAGAACGGCAGACGTGACAATCCACTGTAACGTATGGTCCAGTTCGGCAGCAAACTGCGTAAAGTAGGGAACAACTTCAGTCCGTTACCACCCATACTGGTGTAGGCATTGAGGAAAGCAGGTATCATTACGTCCGCACTATACTTGTTTACGGCTCCGTTTGCAGGGTTATATGTTCCTCCACCATAGGCTGCTGGATAGGTAGAACCTTGATATCGAGCCTCAACAAGCCCACGATATTTCTCGAGTGAACCCACAAAACGGTCGAAGGTAGCACTGTGATACCCGTTATTAGCATCCCCCTGACTCTCGAAAGCCGTACCCAGAGAGAGCGTTGTCATGGTCAGCGTACCGCTTTGTGTGGTAGGATTGCCAGCATACATATACTGAATGCTGCGTGAGGTGGTCTCTGTCCGACTGGCAGTAAGGTCAATCTTGAAGTCTCTGAAAGGCTCTAACGTAACGCGCAACTGCAGATCTTCGGTCTTATTGGTCGTTGCTGGCGTTGCAACACTGTCATTAACGAGCAGCCAATTATTGTTACGAGCCTTGCCAATGTAGTCGTCATCAATGAGACCAAAGGCGAAATCGAGTCCCGGAGACATGGCTCCTGCTCCTCTTCTCTGCCCGAACGCCTTCCCGACAGTAGGCATGAAGCCCGGCAAAGCCATGGCATACTGGTTCCGATAAGAGACACTTGCATTACGAACCATCATCAAAGCACGTGCAACACACTGTGCCGTCTTGTACCATCCCTTGTTCTCGAGTGGTTCCTTCGGCGTCACGGTGAGCTTCATACGTACGGCAGAGTCTGCCTTGTTATAGACTTTCACCTGGTTATCGCCCATCTTCTTCCACTTTATCTGTATACTCTTTCCTGTTGCATCCTTGGCAGATACCATGAGTCGTTTGGTGTGTTTACCATGTGAGATGACAACGGCTGAGTCGGCATTGATGGTTATCTCCTGTTCAAAGCTCCGCTTATTCTTCGGCAGTTCCTTCTTCTTATTGTCCTGTTCCTCCTTCTTTTCCTTCTCTTTCTTCTTCTTTTCCTCCGGTGTCATTGGCTTCTTCGGCTGCAGACGAGGCTTTGTACGGTTGAAACGTTCGTTGGTTTTCTTAAGGAAAGGAACGTGATTATAGAGTCTTTCGAAGTTGAATGACCCGTTGATATTGAGCATACGGTTGCTCGTAATCGTATTTCCGAGTGACGTACCATCCTCCAGATCCGTTCCACGTACCCACGTGTATGCCGCAGTATAGGTGGCATCAGCATTCACCCAGTCGAAGGCTGGAATGAGATTGAGTGGCAACTGATAAGAAAGGGTGAAGTTCTGTTGATAGTCAAGTGGCGTTCCGAAGTGCTTGATACTTGTCCATACAGAGTCTTTCCACGCCGTATATCGGTCTGGATAGAGGTCCTTATTGACAGGAGTATACGGCTCTTCAATCTCCGCATGGGTAGCACTCTGGAAGTTCAAGTGCAGGTTTCGTGTCAGATCCCACCGCAAAGAGAAGTCACGATTCCACAGGAATTGTGAGTTAAAGGTCAGAGGCAGCATGTTATTGACCGTTGCTTCCATGTCACGTTCCTGTAGTTCGTAGTAGTTTCGGAGCATCTCCGTATTGAAAGTGATATTCTGTGGCAACCAGTTGAGCCCAAAGTTCTTGAGAATATCAAACCATCTTGACTTCCCTTTGATGATTTTTCGGAACGGTTCCCATGTCTTATACACTGGAGTCCACGTATAGTTGACAGCTCCACGCCAGGTGTCTTCGTTCTCATAGACCGTTGTCTCACCCGTAGTATGTGAGTGCGAATGACTGTAAGAGAAGGAGAAGTTGGCAGGATCGTACGGCATTGGATGGCTCGTCGTTTGTATTCCGACACGTACATTAGACAAAGAGAAGTTCGTTGTCAGGCGTTTTGTCACCGCAATGGATTCTATGGAGTCGCGTTCCTGTCGGTTGGCAGCACCTTCCAAGGCGTCTTTCAGCTCCATATCTGTGTCGAGTGGGTTATACTTAGGACGGCTTTCGCTCTTCGTAACACTATAATATAAAGGTGCAGAGACCTTTGCTTTGTCTGGGAAGAACTTACCTAACTCAAGGCTTGTGGTGACTGAGACGTCCGTTTTGGTCTCTTGTTGCCGCTCATTGACGCCTTGTTCCAATCCACCAAAGCCATCCGTGCTGTGGCTGGCATTGATGTCTACGGTACCAAAGTCGGACAACTGGAGGTTCAACTGCCCACGTGCAGCCCATCCACCTTCGTTGTTGAACTCTAACAAACGCAATTCGTTCACCCATACCTCACCACTTTTCTGACTGCTTGCGAGGTTTCGAACACCGATGATCATCGTCTTCACCTCTCCCAACGTTGGGTTACCCATGATCGTAACACGGTTGGCAGGGTGTTCAGCGTCGTATATTGAAAACGGACGATTGTAACTTGCAGTACCTGCTCCACGTGCTTGGTTGCGTTGTTTCTTCACCGATGTGAGCAACTGCAAGGGTATATCCATCATGTTTTCCTCTGGCCCATACAGCCTTACAACCCTCTGCTGTGTAGGTATCATACCATCCTGCAGGGGTTAGTTTCAGAGGTATCTCATACTCATAGTAGTTGTTTTTATAGTCGGAACCCAACCGAACGAACACTGCCAGCTGGTTATCAGTAAGGTTAGTGGTGTTCTGTTCGAAGGCATTGGCATGTACAAACATCTGCAGACGTTTGTATTGGCGCAGGTCAAGGGTTGTGTTTTTATATACAGCCTTCGACTCTCCAGTACCGAGATTGCTCACTGACATAGACAAAGCCTGCTCGTTTTGCTGAACAAGCTGTGGCTGACTTGGGTCCTGTCCACGGTCTATGCCTGGAGGAAGGGTGTAGTTTACAGGTACTTTATTGTTGTTTTCTTCAATACTAACGGCGCTTACTGCCATCGTTCCAGAGGTAGATGCAGCGTTGGTAAGGTTCTGTGAATACTGTCTCCACTTACCACTTACGAGGTCAAACGTACCAAAACGCAGTACAACTGGCTTCTCAAAGTCGGTCAAGAACATACGCATGAAACGTATACTGGTGAAGTCGCTGATGTTACCCACACGCTTTTGGAACTCCTCCAATGGGATTCTGAACTGGTACCAGGTCACCGTTTCGGACCCACCTTTGCGTAGTGGGGCAGATGCTGTACGCTTATCCACTATGAAATTCCTACCCACAACGAGGTCCTGTGGTCGGATACTGATATGATATTGATAGTATTTCTCATACTCATTCAGCGTATAATCCTGGTTGATATCCTCCACATCAGGTGTCGTTTTATAGGAAGTATCGTATCGTTCGTTGTTGTTATCGTTGTCAGGAGAGTTGCCTTGTGGGTTGTTGATACGCTTATAACGCTCCAAGATGGATGCCTTCTTTGCATCCCAATCCGACCCACGGAAGTAATGATAGTCATCATTTGAAGGGTCAGCCCATATAGAATCGAACACAGCTTGGTTCGTTCTGGCTCTTGCAGCAGTGAGAAAGTTCTGATAAGAAGCGAACTGTTGCTCCTCTTCATTCGTCAATCCGTCCAGACCTATGTCCTGTTTGGCTCTGCTTCCCTTTGATGTTGCGAAGGCATAGGTGATGGTTGACTGTGTAGGAATGCGTCCCCACTGCGTCGTTGTCCATGAAGAGCTACCGTCAACAGGCATTCCACTCTCGTAAAACTTCTTCCCATCCTTAAGAATATCCTCTGAAACCTCACCTAAATCGATGTAGAAATCACCGCCATAGTGGCTTGCGTCGGGCTGAAGGTTCGAATAAATGAAGGGGATCTAACATCCAAAACTCAATGTATTCGATGTTAGCTGCCTGGAAATCATTGGTATCGAGCTTGCGCATCATACCTCCCCAAGTACCTCTTGGGTTAGTAAGTCTACCGTTTGCATCGATGTTTGGATTGAAGTTATAGGGTCCTCTCTCCGTTGGATAGTACGCAAGATTGAGCACATTCAGCGTTGATATGGAGCCAGTATAGTTCAGATCACGGTTCGGGAAAAGCTCTCTGACAGGCACTTCACGCACATAATGGTTCGAAAGTTGCTCAAGGTCGCTCTTGATATGCCCCGGTGTGAGTGAGCTACTACGGCGTGTGAACAACGGATCGATGTTATACCATGCCAGAAGACTGCGATTAAAACCACTACGAAGGGTTGTCTTATCCGTTGATTCTGGGAAGTCTGACGGCACACTTGAGATGACCCACGACTTCGGTTGGCTCACGTCGATGGTGTTCTTTGTCCCCTCGAAGTCATCCAGATACGAAGCATTGTTCTGTGTTCCCTTGCTTGTCCGGCAATAAGCTGGGCAAATTCTGCCGAGAATGTTATGTAAGAAGGCTGTGTAACATGCAAGAATGGAATCTTATTCAGCATATTCGTCAGCCATTGGCTTTCCTTTTTCCAGTTGATATTCAGTCCCCAGATGGTGTTATTGAGTGGTTCTGCACCCATATTCACCTTCGTTGTCAATGGTTGTTCAGACAGATGCATGAACGTACCACCAATCTGGAAGTCCTTGGAGAAGTCATATTCCCAGTTCAAACCAAGCATTGTCTTGCGCTCTTGTTGGTAACTGCTCTGGCTTTCCAGCGATACGTTGACAGCTGTTCCGGCATCAATGATACTCTGATTCAGTATCGTTACCTCTCCAGCACTGTAGTCAACGCTGTAATCAGAACCCTCTGTCAGCGTGACACCACCGGCTGTTACGACCACCGAACCTTGTGGAACGTTGTATGCACCGAGTGAGATAATGTTGGCAGCCGTACCCCGATACTGTCCAACAAGCATGTATTTATCTTTCTCTGCAATCTGTTTTGCAATGGTTTTTGTTGAGTCGTAGAGCTCGGAGAAGACGTATTTATTGGCGATATTAGCTGCTACACCCTTCGCAAGGAGTACCTTTCGGAGTCCTTCACCAAAGGGTTCAGCCATCGGGAAGAACACTCTTCCGTTGTCAACGGTGTATCCTTCCACATAATCGAAGTATCCATTGGCATGCGGATTATTGTTATTATCCAAGCGGTCAGCGCCAAGAAGGCGGATGATAGGCTGACTTTTCACTTGTGGTTCGGGGATATAAGAGAGATAAACACCTGTGGTATCACTCTGATACTTGACGTCTAAGCGGAATTTATCACGTTCAATGTTTGTCGAAAGGTAGTAGACGTTCTTCATCATCAGGTCCCAGTTGCCCTGTTTCGGGTTGTTACTGGTGTTCTTCAGTGACTTTACGAAGAGTGCTTCATTGATATCTGTACGGTCACTGGCGAACTCTCCCACCTGATAAGTCACTCCTCCATAGGTGTATTCATAGGCTACTGCCAGCACTTGGTCGGTCTGTAGTCCACTACGAAGTGAGATATAACCCAGCGCACTATTGACAGTATACTCCGAACTGCTGAGCAATCGGGCATTGGCAAGCTTTTCATAGTCGTTTCCACCCACCAGTCCTGCACCGTCAAGGATGCTCGTCACCTGGTCAATGTTACGTGCTGCGGGATAGCCTTGTGCGATGGTGGCATACTCGGTGTTGGCATTGTTGGCAGGAACAGGACCTGTTCCGGCACCCCAAAGGTCGGTACGACTGACCTTTGTGTTCTCACTAAGTCGGTCAAAGCAACGATATTACGGGTGTTACTGGTCGTTCCCGTCTTGTTAGTAACCCATATCTCCACACGGTTGATGGTTATTCCCGTGGTAAGGTTGGGTAAAGTCTTCATCGCAGCATCGTAGTTGTTACGGAAATACTGCGAAAGGAAGAAGTGACGGTTGTCCTCATACTCCGTAGCATCAATCTCAAAAGGAGTGAGTTGCTTACCTCCTCGTGAGCTAACGCTTTTGTTTGAGCTCTTCTTCTGCGACAGAACGGTCTGCAGTTTCAGCTTTCCGAACTGCATATCGGTACGTATACCGAAGAGGGATGTGGCTCCCTGAACAAGCGAGTTATTGGATGGGAAGGACACGTTACCACCTTCAACGAGTTTAATTATCTCGTCTTCTTTCCCTTCATACTTCAACTTGAAGTTCTGAGTATCAAAGTCAAACGTGGCGTCAGTGTTGTAGTTGAGGTTCATATTCACCTTATCTCCCACCTTACCATTGACGTTTAAGTTGATCTTTTCATCGAAGTCCATTGCCGTAGTACGGCGGTTTCGGATGGGTAATGAGGGATTATCGATGTTCTTTATGTTTCCTCCAAACTTCAGTTCTGCCGTTCCTTGTGTCTTGATACGTACACCACCGGGACCGAAAATCTTCTCTGCAGGACCCAGAGAGAAGTGCATATCTGTGAAATCAAACTTCTCTTTGCCTTTCTTTTGGAGTATTTCCTGGTTCTTAGAGCGGTAATAATCAGAGAAACTTCGCTTCTCACTCCACTTCCGATACTCCTCTGGTGTCATCATGATAGGGGCTATCACGTAGGTATTCCCAATCTTATTGCCAATGATGTATCGGTCGAGTGTATCGTTATATTCCACGGTCTGCCGCATGTTCTCCGGACGACTGAGGTCGGTGGAGTTCTCTTTCAGATCGTCATAGGTGACGGGTGAGGTGCGTTGCACCTTCCATCGCGGGTGTAAAAGGGAGTCTGGGATCTTCTCATCGTCAATCTCCACGTCAATTTTCTTCGCCTTTTTCACCGTGTCTGGCGGTGCAATGGTGGTCAAAATCTTCTCTATTGAAGCGAAACCAAAGGCTCCACGTCCCCAGCTCAACAGACAAACGCTGCCAAGGAGGACGACAAGAAGGAGGAATATGTTATGGTATCTTTTCAAAAGCGATTGCGAATCACACTTTACTTAATCATCTTCAGAGCCATCTTTACAACCTGTTCAACAGGAAGATCGGGCTGTTCTGTCAGAATACTGACCACAACCTTTGCCGAAGGAGCAGGAGAAAAGCCTAACATTGTCAATGCACTGACGGCTTCATCCTTGATTCCTGCATCAACAGCAGGCGTCCCTGGCTGACTACTTACATGTAGTTCGTCGGCTACTCCGCTCTGCATGATCTTGTCTTTGAGGTCGACAATGATGCGCTGTGCCGTACGAAGTCCGATGCCTTTCACTGTTTTCAGCATCTTTTCGTCACCGTTTGCAATGACATTGCACAGTTCGGCAGGTGTCAATGACGAGAGAATCATACGTGCAGTGTTGGCTCCTACACCCGAAACGGTAATCAACAACTGATAAAGTGAGCGTTCCTGCTTCGTTGCAAAGCCGTAAAGCGTGTAGCTATCGTCACGTCCTCCCGTCATAATTGCCTCATGCACAAAGAGTTTCACAGCCGTTTTACCTTGTATAGCACTATAAGTATTAAGTGAAATGCTCAACGCATAACCCACGCCATGTGCTTCAACAACAGCCAAAGCAGGTGTAAGTTCGGTGAGTTCACCCTTGATGTATTCTATCATAATTCAAAATTCTTCACCTTGAGAAGCCCAAGGTGTGGTTGTATATACAGTCTCCTAAACGTAAGTTAGTTATCTTTTATTGTAGATACACTTCAAAAACTGCACCTTATAACACTGATTAAGGTTATTAAACAACCCTCATGTGCTATGTCATTATTTGCCCAAAGGAGACCCACAGACAACTTCGTTGCATCCTTTCAACCATGCTTTTTCTTTTAGAAAGCCCACCTTCACGCTCCGTGATGGGAGAGAAGGCTAAACGGAAAGGGATTCATTACCCGCCATAACACGCTCAGCAGAGAGGTAAGATGCACAGATGAAGCAAGAAGAAAGGCTGCACAGTGTCCTTTCTGGACAATAAATTCTTAGGGAACGGATGTGTTTTCGGGATTTAAACGATAGGGGAAAAATTACTCTTTTCCCCTATCTTAGTTTAAAATTAGTTTGCTGTCACTTTTAACATTTCATGTAATCACCTCATGTATAATGGGTTATACGACTACAAAAGATGACAGAAATGACAGCAAATGTGATTCTTCTCACTGGCTTCATCTCAATCCCTTACCCATCAACGCACCTACCTTCATCATAAAAAAGACGCATTTATGGCAATGCGGTTGTGACCACAGAGCCATCAGAAGGGTAAAGAACCATCCAGGAGAGGTGCTGCAACCGTTGTCTGCTCATGCTCCAACAGGCGGAGATCAGCAATATGGTGAGCCAGATCATCACGTCTACTCAACAGTTCAAGTTCCTCTCTCCTACCCCGTGACATCCTGCAAAACTCCTCTTCCTGCTCTATTCCGGCAAAACGACGACCACAGAGATTGGCTGCAATACCCGTAGTACTGGAGCCACTAAAGGGGTCGAGAACCCAGTCACCGGGGTCAGTGGAAGCAAGAATGATACGGGTCAGCACACTCAAAGGCTTCTGTGTAGGGTGTTTCCTTGCGACTTTTCCCATCGTCCGATAGCAGGTAACCGCCACACATCCGTCATTTGCTTGTCGCCATTGAGATGTTTCATCAGTCGGTAATTGAACTTATGCGGCACACGTGGTAGCTTCCGAGCCCAGATAATAAACTCTGTTGAATAGGTAAAGAACCTACAAGAGATGTTACACGGTGGGTTTGTCTTCTGCCAAGTGATGACATTCAGAATCTTATAGCCCAGTTCCGTCAGGCAGTTAGCCACGGAGAAAATGTTATGATACGTCCCACTGATCCATATCGTACCGTTATCTTTCAGCTTATCACGGCACAGTCTGAGCCACTCACGGTTGAAAGTCATCAGTTCTTCGGGGCTCTTCCCCCTGTCCCATGACCCTTTATCCACACACACTACATGCCCACTCTGCAACGAAATACCGCCATTGGAGAGGAAGTAAGGAGGGTCAGCAAAGATCATATCAAACTTAAAATCAAACTCACGAAGCAGCTTGAAACAATCGCCATGAGCAAGGAGAAAGTCGTCTTTCTCCACTGTAAACACCTTATTTAATTTATCCTGTAACTTCACTTTGCACATCATTTCTGAATGCAAAGTTCCATAAAAGAAAATACAAAAAGGGCATTAGATCATTGTTTAAGTTTTGTGATCATAAAAGATCAATTCTCTTTAAATCCATCCTTTACGCGAGGTCTGCAGACAAAGCACATCATATTGTTTCACAATATCTTCATAAGAATGGAAAGTTATACGATTACGCACATTGTCAAAGGCTGAATGTTCCCTGACTTTCTCAAACTGTGCATGTCTGCTTTCAGATGCTACAATGATAAAACGGGTATTGAAGTCCTGTAAATCACAGAACTTTAGAAATGAATTTTGCATATCCGTAGAGTGCTCCACCTCAAACATACTATCGGGCATACCACGCTTATTGAACCATATTGCATCAACTGTACGGGCACGCGTCGTTAATTCTGGATATGAAAAAGGAGGTATCTTATTTGTGTCACACACATCTTTTAAGGGCTTTTCAAGAAACAAACGATTCTTATCTTGTGCTGGAATATAAGTCTCAAAGTGCTTCATTCGTCCTATCTCTGTGATGATTCCCTGATAATAACCATGTGTAAAGACTTCAGAACCTTTACTTGTTTTATCCTTTAAATCAAACTTTGACAAAACAATCTCACGACATTCTTCTAACGCCCACAGCCCTGGTTGCACCCTAAAGATCTTTGGTGACTTTTGAACTATTTGCCGAATAGACTCCTGCGGGGTCTTTGTTGCCCAATGAGAAGTGTCTACTATATGGTAAAGGTTACCTAAAGTTGAATATCCTCCATGCTTTCTCATAGCATCAACCACTTGGTCTGCCTGTGTATATTTCTTTGTCATAGAATGCCGTCTCTTGTCTGTTTTAAGTCATTTAAATAGTATTTACAGTGCAAATGTACGTAAAACATATGGTATTCCGTAGCTTTTTATTCTGAAAATCATCAGTTTAAAGGTCATTAAAAGGTGAGACAACGCCAAAGAAAGGATCATTGTTTAAGTTTTATGATCATAAAAGATCACATTTACAAAACAAACTTTAAAACGGTGGGACATGTCGTTTGAGGTGCTTCCTATGAGTGGTGCGGTTATCTATTCATGCCCACGAAAGCGGGAAAAAGGGGACGGGAATGGGGCGGATGACAACAGGGTGAGGGCAGGGGAAAGGATGGGATAAACAGGATGGGAGGGTGATGTGAGAAATAAGAAATAACCTTACAAAAAGTAAAAGGGGTATTGATGGCAAAACGAAGGATAATGGTGAAAAATGGGGTTTGTAACCTCCGCAGTATCAAGAGGTTACAAAGAGGCTTTGTAAAGGTGCCCTTTTGCGTTGTAAAAGACGCCCTTTTACACATCGAAAAGATGCCCTTTTACATTGCAAAAGGGCATCTTTTTAGAATGCAAAAGGGCGTAGATTGAAAAGCAGAAGGGAAATAAATTGACAAAGAAGGGGCAAAGGCGAAAAGAACAAAGGGGAAAAGGGTAAAAACTAAAAAAAAAGGGGAATTGAAAAGGAAAAAGGATAAGAAAGGGAAAGAGTAAAAGGTGCATTTGAAAAGAAAAAAAGGATAAAAAAAGAAAGAGAAAAGGGGTATTTGAAAGGGAAAAGGATAAAAAGGGAAACAAGAAAAGCCAGACTTGCAGGTGCAGTCTGGCTTTTTACGGTTATTGAAACACTGTAGGTGCCTTCGCCAATGGCGTTATGTGCGGTGGCAGGAAGGCACTACGACACTGATGATTATTGCAGATCCTTTGCGGTGAGAGGTCGTGAGAGGTCATCAATCTGTATGCCGCTCATCGGACATTCGATGCCCTTCGCAGCGTCTTTTATCTTGCCGTTCTCCATCTTCTCCGAACCATTCATCTTGAAATAGAGCTCCAGTCCATCCGACTTAGGGTCAACGCCCAGCATGTTCTGCTTGATCTGGTTCTCCGTACGAGCCACGCTCCACACGCGAACCTCGCTCATGTAACCATAGAAAGGACGTTCGCCCCATGGGAAACCAGCCAGTTTACCGATGTTGAAACCGATGTCGGAGTTCGGATCAAAGCCCGGAATGTTCCATGCAGACTCAGCCCATTTCACGCCATTGAGGTACATCACCGTCTTACCCGTAGCCTGATCAAAGGTCAGAGCCACGTGATACCACTTGTTGGTCTGCAGCCTCTCGGGTGCTTCATAGTGTTGTCTGCCCGCAGCTTGCAGTATTCCAGATGGTATACCACCGCCAGTATCACCGACACGGAGTATCATTACGCCTTCAGTTCCCATGATGGTGTTGTTGCTACCCCACCATGTTGAGTTGATCAGAGCCTCATAAGTGAACGACTTGAAGTGTGTTCCGGTAGGGAACTTCACGGAGATGTAACTTGAATAGAAGTTCGCTGCCTTGCCAATCTTGATGGGTTTGGCAAGGACAACATACATCACATTCTCGCCACTGATGGCTGGCACAGAGCCGGCATGCAGCTGAATGGGTAGCATATAGGTCTTACCCTCCTGCAACTGGTCGAGGTTATTGAGGGTCAGTGACACCTTCTCAGCATACACCTGACCAGCCTCAATGGTTGAAGCAGCCTTGCTGAAGGCAGCATTCTCCGGTTTGAAAGGAACGTAATTCGTACCATACCGACTGTTATATGCCGCTACCAAAGTCGTATCTGCCAAGGTATAGGACACCTCAACAGACAGCGTTCTGCTTGTTGGAGAGGCGTGATGTGATGTCAACCTCCGCTGAAGTGCCCGTGTCAGGCATGGAAACGCTCTGCAGATTGTTATCAAAAATAAACCTTCTGCTTCAGCAAATCGCTCTCACTGTCTTGGCAACTCACCACACAAGCATGCGGCGATTGCCACTGCAATATGTTTTTAAAAATATGCTTTTTCATCTTCATATTCTGTTTTTAAAAATTATGTAGGATTAAGGGTTCTGAGGTTGTGTTGTCTGCCCCATTCTCTCCTTAAACACCTTCTGATTAATCTGTATAGCCTGTCGCATCCACTTATAGTTAGGTGTGTTGTCATAGTCGTTATCGAAACGATATGCGCCTACTCCACCCTTATAACCCGTTGAAGGCATGCTTGCAGCCTGCCTTAACAGCACGCCACCAGTCTTGAATGAAGCCTCAAAGTTATCGGTTGTGATGATGCTTTTCGGGTCTATTCCGAAGTTATCAAAGTTCGTTATACGCCCGTATGACTGGTCAATCCAATAGTCAACATAGCCATCCAACGCCTCAGTAAGTGCCCAGAAATGACCGTCGATACAGATCAGTCGGTGTCCCTTATGCTCTGGATCGCTCTTCGGACCAATGTATTTATTCATCTCTTTTACCAAGTAAACGAGTTGCTCATTGGTGCTTAACGTACCGTCCATATCGAACACACCGCTGCCAATCTCCCAGTCAATGTCATATCCATCCCAGTCATTGGCAACGAGAGAGTCGCACAATGCCTTTGCAAAACGAGCCAAAGCCTCCTTGTGATTATCGGAACCAATGACGCCATCGAAGCCCCAGAACTTCCAACGAGCCTGCTTCTTAGCCTCCTCAACACGTGCTTTATCGGTTGCCCAGCCTTCCTCTTCAGCCTGTTTCTCTACCTTTGCATATACTGAATCAGGTGTTCTGCCTTTGCCAATGTAGGACAAGAGCGTCACTTCCAACAGCTTTGTACCTTTCACTTTCTGCACAAACTCCTTGTCAGCCTTCTGCTCTGGCGTGATAGTAAAGCGGTTTGGCGCCCCACTCCACATGGAAACGATATCCATACTGTCGGGCATTGAGGTGAGATATCCTCTTCTGTACGTGCCAGCTGGTGACCAGTTGGAATACCAACCAAGGCTACCGGACGCCCATAGTTGACAGCCTGCTGCTTATAAGCACGCAGTTCAGCATAATACTTCTCACTCTCGGCATTGTTCATTGTGTTATATCCACCGATATGGTCATACGGTTTGTTCTCAATGTCAGCCGTATCGCTACATCCACAGACGATGAATCCCGCCATCAGAAGCAGCAACAAACTAATATATTTAAAGCCTTTCATTTCTTTTTCCTTTATAGATTAATGATTCTTATTGTCCCACCACAGACGTGTTCCAGCCTTATCCTGACCGCCACGTAGCATCTGTCGTGCACTCTCAAGGTTGGCAATGTCCTCCGCAGAGGTTGATCTGTTTGTCGGATAACGCATCCTTCGGATACCAATCTCACTGTCAACCTCACCGTTACTGTAGTTGGTTATTGCGCTATGGAGCTTAGGATAGCCCGTACGACGATACTCTGTCCATGCCTCTTGACCGTTAGGGAAGAGGGCAATCCACTTCTGTATCATGATCTTCTCAAGCTTTTCCTCATCCGTTCCAGTCCATTCTGTCGTCGCTTGGGTCACTGCTGGGACGCTAACGTTGACACTTGGATTGGCAACTGACATGTTATAAGCAGCTGGTTGCAGCCCTGATTGCAGGTAAGCGGTGACCTCTGAGGTTGGGATACCATTCTCTTCGAATGACATTTCTATACCTTTCTTATATAGATCTTCGGCAGATTGCCCAACAGGGAAGCCATGTAAGGCTGCTTCGGACAGGAGGAAGTAAACCTCAGAAGCACGCATCCAGTAGGTTGGGGTCGTATTTGAGATGGCAGGACGTGATGTATTCTTGAACGTTTCGTTCGAATTGACATCATGACCAGTAGGTATTGCCATGTATTTGCCCATCGTTCCAACTGTCATAGCTTGTGAAAGCGAACTCGTATGGAAGTATTTGCCAGTCGAGGGTCCTGATATCCGCCCAGATAAGCCAACATTGAAGAGCCCATACGGCACTCATTGTACTGATTAATGAGGTCATCAAAGTTGTTTTTGAATACCAATCCGGCTCCTTTCTCCATCTTTGCCTCATCCTCTTTGGCCTTCATCACACCGTAAGGATGGTTGATTGCCTGCATAGCATACTGACGTGAGAGCGCTGCATCAGCGTAGTAGACACGCATAGCAAGGCGCAACATCAATGAATTAGCATAGACAACCCACTTCCTAACATCGCCTCCGTAAACGGCATCTGCCTTTGGTAAGAGGGAAGTAGTACCATTATCGGCATATCTTGTCAGTACATCTACGGCATCAGAAAGCTCCTTGAACATCGCTTTATACACCTCTTCCTGACTGTCATAAGGCACTGTTATGAGTCCTTTTCCTGCCTCTTTATAAGGAATAGGGCCAAACATATCCGTTGCTTTGTGCCAAGCTGATATCTTAAGTATCTGTGCCAAGGCAAAAGCTTCAGGGGAATTTCGTCTCCGTTTTACCCTTTAAATCCTGCCAGAGAGGCACAACTGTTGAGTAAGCCTCGGTATATGACGATGCCACCCACCCATCTTTGAGGAAGTAATTGAGGTTATTCGGACCGCCCCAGTTGTTGTTTTGCCCGAAATAACCACTCCAACAGTCGGCTGCAAGGTTGTAAGCAGTCTGGTATCTGTTCACTACTGACGTGCCATCTGCCTGTGTTCCGACGGGGAACACACACTTTTCCATTGCCGTTATAGGTCCACCAATGGTGATTCCGTCCATCATTCCTTCCTCAGGAAGCAGTTCGAATTCGTTCGTATTGACCTTTTCGAAGTCGCAAGCAGTGAGGGAAGAGAGTGCCAGGACAGCTATTATATATTTAGATAGCTTGTGTTTATATGCTTTGTTGTCATCATTCTATTAGAATTTGAATTTAATATTGAAACCATAACTCCTCAAACTGGGCTGCATGAAATAGTCATTGCCTTGTCCATAGGTACCCGTTGACGCCGTAAGCTCTGGGTCGAAAGGTGCCTTACAGTATATCATCCATGGGTTAGTAGCCACGAATGAGAGGGTTAAGTCCTTGACAATGTTATTGAACCAACGTGAGTTGAACTTATAACTCAGCGTGAATTCCTGTATACGAATGTTCGTTGCGCTATATGTATAATAGCCTGCGAGGTCGTTTTCTCCTGTTGCCACGAGTGTATAATACTTCTTTGCATCATACAATCCTTGGTTAGGTAGCATCACACCCCCTGCATCTCGTGCATCAGCTGACGCCTTTGAGACACCGAAACGATCGAGCAATGCCTGTGTTGATGAGGTGACAACGCCACCGAAACGAGCATTAACAAGGAAGCTAAGTCCGAAGTTCTTATACGTGAAAGTATTGTTCCAACCCATCGTAAAGTCTGGTGTTGTCTTGCCAAGGTAGATTGGTTCAACGGTCTCGAGGCTCATTCCACCAGACGGACTGACGTTAACGAAGCCCTGATTGTCCTTTGCAAGCACCTTACGAGCATAGATATCATTGATCGTTCCACCCACTTTCAGCAACACTCGACCATTGTCTTTCGACACTTCAGGGATGTTTATGGGCTTAGGACTCAATGGATGATGATAGTCTTTCACCATTTCTTTGATCTCGTTGACGTTCTTTGAGTATACCAATGATGAGTTCCACTGCACTCCACCGAAGTTTTCTGTATATCCAAGTGACATCTCTATGCCTCGGTTCTCCACGTTACCAGCCTGCAGATAGACGGCTTTATAACCTGAACTCTCAGGCAATTCGCCAATGAAAGTCTGATTAAAGGTGTTTGATTTATACCATGTGAAGTCGAAAGAGAGCTTCTTCCAGAAGCGTGCTGTCAGTCCGAATTCATACGATTTCGTACGTTCTGCCTTGTAATCAGTGAAAGGATAGATGTCAGTAGACTTCAAACTACCGCCCACGATAGGTGTGGTGATGGTGCCAGGGGTCATACCTGAGCGTGAGACAGGCGAACCAACCTCAGTGTAAGAACCACGAACCTTCAGGTAAGAGATGAAGGATGGCAGCTTTGTCATCTCTGAAACGATGGCTGACATACCTATTGAAGGATAGAAGAAGGATTCCTCTGACGAGTTGACAAGGCGTGAGTTCCAGTCGTTTCTACCTGTCAACGTGAGGTAAAGCATGCTCTTATATCCGATTTCAGCACTTGCGAAGGCAGCGACATTGCGTACCTTAGAGCCTCCACCGTCCTCACGTATCTTGCCATCGGTCGGTGCGATGTTGTTCAGAGAGAACTTATTAGGCACCAAGATGAGGTTACCACCGTAGCCACGGGTGAGGGATGCGTAGTCAGAATAGCTGTAACCAACGTTGGCAGCAAGGCTGATCTTACCGAAATGCTTGTTGATATTGGCTATAGCATCAATGTAAGTCTGATGCTCTTTATAGTCATAATAGTCGTAAGCACCGTTCGATTTTGCGAAATAATCAAATGATGAAGCATATATCTTACGCTCACTTGTCATGAAAGTCTTGTCCAAACGGATACGACCTGCCACACTTAACCAGTCGAAGATGTTATAAGTCAGACCGGCATTGAACATGAAACGGTCCTTATCATCAGGTGCAAGGTTGCGATAAGCGGTCCAGTATGGGTTCTGATTGGCGAACCTGCTGTCCATGACAGGCCAATACTGGGTTGGAAAATTGCGCACGTTGTCATAGCGTTCGAAGGTCTTGATGGCATCAAACGACTCTCCACGTGGGAAGAGATAGGCTGCAACGATAGGATTCCAGTACTCTCCCTGCGACACCATGTTATTGTCTTTCTGCTTGATATAGGATGCTCCAAGGTCGAGTTGTACCCTGTTCTTGAACATACGTGAGGTGTTACGGATGGTGAAATTGTAACGGTCATACGTGTTGTTCGGTACGATACCACGTGAATTGGTGGCTGCAACGGAAGCGAAAGTCTGGTTAAACTCGTTACCAGTATTGACTGTCAGGGCATTGATAAAGTTCGTTCCCGTGCGGAAGAAGTCCTTCTTTGGATCGTAAGAGCTTGGTGTTGCGAGCTTCTCACCCCAACTTTCATAGGAACCAAGCTTGTTTCCATACTTGTTTTGGAACTCTGGCATGAGCAAAGGGGAACTGAAATCGGCTGCACTTGAGAACGAAATCTCTACCCGTCCTTCCTTTCCTTTCTTCGTTGTGATGAGGATTGCACCGTTAGCAGCGTTGCTTCCGTAGAGTGCAGCGGCTGATGGTCCGGCAAGAACGTTGATGCTCTCGATGTCTTCTGGGTTGAGATCGGCTATGCCTTCACTGCTAACGCGACCCTCACCCATGATGCCACTGTCCGTACCACCACTGAAATTGAAAATTGGAATACCGTCGATGACATAGAGAACATTGTTGTCTCCCTCGATGGACTTGGCTCCACGCATGATGACACGGGTTGCTCCTCCCACACCACTGGCGCTCTTCGAGATGTTAACACCAGCCACCTTACCGTTCAGGGAGTTGACGAAGTTGGCGTCTTTGTTGCGTGTCAGCTCGTCAGCACCCACCTTCTGAACGTTGTAACTCAATGCTTTCTCAGCACGTTTGATACCCAAAGCGGTGACAACCACCTCATTCATCGTGTTGGAAGTCTCCTTCATCGTGATGGCAAGGCTTGTCTTATCGCCCACGGAAACAGTCTGTGAGGTGTATCCAACATAGGAGATGACGAGCTTTGCAGCCGACGAAACGTTGATGGTGAAGTTACCATCAATGTCGGTTACGGCACCATCCTTGGTCCCATCCACCATGACCGTTGCGCCAATCAGGGGTTCTCCTGATGCGTCAACGACACGTCCTGTCACCTTATGCTTACCGTCTTGCTGCACAATCTGGCGCGTTGCGGCATCGGGTAAGCCTCCAGCGTTACCTACTGCATGGGCATTTGTCGGCGTCAAAGCCACAGACATGGCAAAGGCTACCGAGAAATACAGATGCTTCTGCTTTCTTTCGTAAAAATTTCTCATTAGGTTTAGGTTTTTAATTATTATATTTTAGGTTCCTAAGTTCTTGGTTATCAGGTGTAAATTACTGTACCTAAATGGCTAAAAGAGGTGTTAGTTAGACACCATCGTTTGCAAATATAACACTTTATAAGGTTTTATCACTTACTTTATACTACTATTTAACGTTTATAAACATATCCTTTCTCCTCGCACATGATTATCTTCTGCCATCGAATCGCATGTCGGTTGAATAAAAAAAGGGGGGAGAAACACTGCCTCCCCAAGCCCCTCCGAAGGAGGGGATGTGCCTGGCGGGATGAGAAAAGCAGTGTGTTGGGAATATAACGGGATGAAGAATACAACCCAAAAGTGCAATGGTCGGAACTCAAAATAACACCTTATAATATATAACCGCTCTACACATGGACTTATAAACTTGTATTTTATAGCATGCAATTCACCTACATGTCAAACTGCAAACAAGTGTTTATAGCACGCAATTCACCTACTTGTCAAACTGCAAACAAGTGTTTATAGCATGCAATCCATCTGCTTGTTAACTTGTAAACAAGTATTTTATAGCAAACAACTTGTTCACTTTTTAATCTCAAAGCCGGTCTATTAAAACACTCAAACACCAAGTTATGTCTCCTCAAATACAACGGGGAATCTCGCTAATTGTTCTCCCTCTCCCTTCGGAGAGGGCCGGGGAGAGGCTGCTTCGGGTGTGTTTCAGGCTGTTTTTTCCTCATTCCGTCCTCTCAAACATAACGGGGGAATCTCGCTTATTACCCCCCTCTCCCTTCGGAGAGGGCCGGGGAGAGGCTGTATGAAACACCCCTTTACTTCACCGTCACTCTCCTTTCGCGAATAAGTTTCAGCTGTCGGAGGAGGTCATTGTAGTGCATCAGGTTGATACCAGTACTGTGTGCAGCCTGCGTTTTACAGAATTTCTCAATCGTATCAAGCTGCTGTTCTGCATAAAGGAGCACATCCGACGATTGAATACGGTCAGCAGCACCAGCCTTTTCAGTCTTCACGGGGTTGAGAATAGCATTCAACTGCTCAACATAAGTGCGCTCCAGCATACGGCGTGTACGTGCTTTCACCTCCGAAAGACCCGTCAATGGCTTCCATACACTGCGGTAAACATCATTCAAGTAATCCTTGAACTGATAAGCACCCGGTGCCCTTTGGTCCTTGTAAATCTTATCCATCAGTGCAGGATTCAGCATCACCTTCAGCACACGAGCCTGCTCATTGCTGATGGCTTCCACCGCATCCGTACCCGAGATGTCGGTCATCGTCGTCGGATAGAGCCACTCTGGTGCATCGAAAGCTGACGTGAGAGATAGTCTACGGCGTCCCTACCCTTCTGAGCAGGTGCCACTTCATACGGTTTCTGCCCCGGCATGTTGTTCAGATAACGCCCACCGACATTCTTCAGTACGTGGTTTGTATAGCGATTGAACTGACTTACGACGCTCTTCCACATCTCCATGCGGTCCTCATATTGGTCATTGGGCTGCTTGGTCCATGCTGGTAACGCCACAATGATGCGCTTTAGGTTTTTGATACCATAATCACTCGCTTTCACATTGTCGTCACCGAGGTCCTCACGCTGGGCACGTGGGTCTTCATTCTTCCCTTCTCCACCGAACCAAAGACGTGGGTTCTTAGCCAGAATGGCTGTTGTCTCGGTCATCAAATGCTCCTTTTCGTCCTTCTCATCCTTGAATTCCGGACGGTATTGATAGCCCCAACGGATCGCCCACTTGTCATAATCGTTCACACGAGGGAACAGTCCGCGCTCTGAAATACCATCTTCTGGCTGCGCAACATAGTTGAATCGGGCGTAATCCATGATACTTGCCGTGTGACCATGCTCCTCAACCCACTTCTTATCACGTAGTTTCTCAACGGGAGTGGCGTGACTTGCACCCATATTATGGCGCAATCCGAGTGTATGACCCACCTCATGACTCGACACAAAGCGCACAAGTTCGCCCATAAGTTTGTCATCCATGTGCACCGTTTGTGCCCTTTTGTCGAGCGGTCCACACTGTGTCAGATACCATTTCGTCAACAGATTCATCACATTATGGTACCAACAGATGTGACTTTCGATGATTTCTCCACTGCGAGGGTCGACGATTCGCGGTCCATAAGCATTCTCAATCTCTGCCGGAAGGTAACGAAGTACGTTGAAACGAGCATCATCCACACTCATCTTTGGGTCGTCTGGCCAGTCACGAGCTTGTATTGCATGCTTGAAACCAGCGGTCTCAAAGGCTGCATTCCAGTCTTCTATACCTTGCTTAAGATAAGGAACCCACTTCTTAGGTGTGGCAGGATCAATGTAGAAGACAATGGGTTTGACCGGTTCAGTGAGCTTTCCTTTGGCATAAGCACGCTTGTCTTTCGGCTCTAAACGGAACCTTGAGATAAACTCTTCACGGTCAGTTTTCGTCTGTTCATCATTGAATATGGTGTATTTGTTGGTGAAATAGCCCACACGTTGGTCCCAAATGCGGCGTTGCATAGGCGTTTCCGGCAACAGAACGATGCTCGTATTGAGTCCGATGGTCATTGATCCCGTGCGAGAAGCAGGTGCTGAACCCTCCAAACTGCCGTAGGTTCGAGTCGTAGCGACCTCCACATTGATGGGATAAACCTTCATTGTGTCAATGAAAGTACGGTCAGCCTGCAGTCCTCCGAGCTTCAATTGCTTAGCATCCGACGCAGAAACACTCACCACATTATTATCTTTTGCGAAGAGCGGAGTGACCTCCACCATCTGTGTATGCTTCCCTTTGTTGCGTCCGATGACCTTAAAAGCGGCGATGATAGGGTCGGCTGTGGATGCAGTCAGCGTCCTTGAGATCTTGCTTTTAGGGTCGGCTACCTGCGAAAGGACGTATGCTCTGAGCAGTAAAGTGTTGTTATCTCGCTGCTGAAAGTAGACCGTTTGCTCATTAACTTTCTCTCCTGCGAACTTCCCGAAGTTCTGTGGTACGGCTGTGAAGCGGGTCACTGCAAGCAGATAACGGCCCAGAACGGAGTCTGGAACCTCAAAGTACCACTTGTCATCAATGTGCCTTACGGTGAAAAGACCTTCCTGAACGCTTCCTTTTTTTCTTAATTAATTGCTCGTAAGACGGTGTCTTGTCGTTGCCTTTAGCATCCTTTCCGTCGACTTTTCCCTTGTTATTTTTATCCTTGTCTGCCGTTGTCTGCTGATCAGTAGAGTCGTTCACAGAATAGTAAACATATCTTTCCGAAGCGAGTCCTGCACCCGTTCCGAACATCAAAGCAAGCAAACAGCCAGCTAATCTCTTATTGATTGTCATATTTGGTATTTATTGTTTAGGTATGCAAAGATAGTAAATTAATATATTTTCAATGGCGTTAATAAGTTTAAAGAAGTTAAAGGAAAAGCTTCATTCTCCTTTATTTCACTACCAATGCTCTGCGTATTCGGGTGTCATTCAACGGACGATCGTTCTTGTCACCGGGCTGACGCTGGATGAGATCGACGATGTCGAGTCCCTGAATAACCTGTCCGAAGACCGTGTATTGACCGTCAAGATGGGGCGTTCCACCCACCGTTTTATATGCTTCACGCACCTCTGGAGTGAGCTGAACGGTGCTGTCCGTGCGCTCATTGAGCCGTTGCTGCACCTTGTCGAGCTGTCCATCGGTGAACTTATATCCCCAAACAATATAGAATTGTGTGGCTGATGACTCCCGTTTCGGGTTGACATCATCGCCTTCACGGGCTGCACCCAGTGCACCACGATGGTGGAAAAGCTTCGGGAAACATATCTCTGCCGGCACGGTATAGGTCTCTGGCGTATCGCCAACTGCCTCCCCCGGCTTGGCATTCTTCGACCCCACGTCACCTGTTTGTATCATGAAATCCTTGATAACACGGTGGAACAACACCCCGTCATAGGCTCCACTGCGCACCAGTCGTAGGAAGTTGTCACGGTGTTTGGGCGTCTCGTTAAACAGTTCTATGCGTATATCACCACTGTCCGTCTCAAGTAACACCTCGTGTCGGGGCATATCCTGCACGGTCTGTGCCTGCATTGTGACCGCCGTAAAGGCAAGGAAGATTGCCAAAAGGGTAAAGATCTTTTTCCTCATCGTAGTATTTTTTGTATTGATTAACTATAATAATGTGACAAAGATAGGTATTTCTGATTAGAAAAACAATACCTATATACAGTTTTTTTCATCGAGGAGAACGACTCATGAGGACATGTAACGAGAGCTGCGGACTCTATAAAAACCACAGCGAGGAGCCGCGAGTAGGAACGTGAAGGACACAGGATGGGATGTTAAGAAATAACCTTACAAAAAGTAAAGGCATATTGATGGCAAAACGAACGATACTGGTGAAAAAACGCCTTTGTAACCTTCAAAGAATCAATAGGTTACAAAGAGGCTCGTAAAAGGTGCCCTTTTGCGTTCTAAAAGACGCCCTTTTACACATCAAAAGATGCCCTTTTACATTGCAAAAGGGCATCTTTTAGAACGCAAAAGGGCGTAGATTGAAAAGTAAGAAGGAAAGAAATTGACAAAAATAGCGAAGCACGCACCCGAAAGAAGCGGCCTCCCCAAGCCCCTCCGAAGGAGGGGATGTGAGAGGATACGGTGGGATATGGCTGGCTGAACAAGTCTCGAATACAGCCTTCCCAAGCCTCTTCGAAGGAGGGGATGTGCCTGGCGGGATACGTGTTTTCTATTGATTGTTAAAGAAGTCAGAGTAGTTAGAGGAAAAATTATGGGGAGTCTGGGTAATTGAAGGAGTAAAGGTCGTTAAGCCAAATGTGTTATTGGAAATGTCAAAGTGTGTCCCACTAATGTTTTTTACCCCTATAACCACTTTAAATATATACCTTATAATATAAGACACATCTACTTAAACTACGACAAAAACCTATGTCCCCCACCTCAATCCACTGTATCCTATCTCACATCCCCTCCTTCGGAGGGGCTTGGGGAGGCACCCCTTTTGGGCTTGGGGAGGCACCTATTTCTCCCTTTTCCCTTAGAATGGCAATCCAATAGCAAGGTGGAGGGCTTGCGCATCACGGAACCGAGCGATGTTATAGAAGCCACTCTTGCCCGTTGAATAAGGGACATGCAGACCGAAACCCCAGTCGAGACGCACCATGAAATAGCCAAGGTCATAACGCAAACCGACGCCCGTTCCGAGTGCCATCTCACGCATTACGTTCTTTATTTGAAGTAACTACCTGGGCGATTGGGGTCATGGCGCATCGTCCACACATTACCTGCATCGAGGAAAAGCGCACCATAGAGAGAGCCCATGAGGTGGGGTCGATACTCAAGATTGACCTGAAACTTGATGTCACCCGTCTGTTCTACATACGAACGGCGGCGCATTGACGACCGATAACGCCCCGGTCCGATCTGTCGGGCATTGAAGGCTCGGATGCTATTGGCACCTCCTACGAAGAATTGTTCCGTATAAGGAGCAAACCGACTGTTGCCATATGCCCACAAAGCACCAATGTTTCCGTGGAGAGCAATACTGCTTTTCTCCGTCAATGCCCACACCTTCGTGGCGTTTGTCTCCACTTTTACGAACTGTGCAAAGGGGTTTTTGAACAGCTCTTTACCCTTTTCGCTCCATTTCCTGCCCGCTATGGCATAGCCAGCAGAGAGCAGATTGGAGGCTTCACTGACCGTTGTCCACACCTTCACAGGGCTCCGATAGGATGCAGGACTCATGAAAGTGTGCTGGAACATCATCTTCGGTATGAACTGATCAGCCATGGAAACCTCCAGATAAGGCATACTGTCAACAAGATGAATGTAACGGTCCGTCACCTTATGCATATACTCATAGGTAAGAACAAGGGGTGAAAAGGAGTAGCTGTTACGCTCGTTAGGCTGCCACTGATAGGTCAATTCACCCGAGACAACATGCCGTTTGAAGTATTTAGCACGGTTCAGCACGTCGACGGAAGCCTTCAGTGTCGTCGTAGGTGTGGTGTAATAGATGCGTGGAGGTTTCGGTTTATACGTTATACCCAGTGCCTCTGCCCTGTCAATCTTCCTCTGTATACGGTCCCAACGCTTGCGTGGAGGGACGGCAAAGGGGTTGACAAGACGTGGAATCTGCAGACTTACCTCCGCACCATACTCATAATTGTTCACGCCAAGACGGTCTCTGCCGTCGTCATCATCGTTCCATGCCCACTCATAAGAGCCATGGAGACGTGTGTCGAACTTCTCTCCGCCACGCAAAGCATTGCGTTTCGTCAGACCAACGATGACCTCCGGACCGAATCGTCCGCTTGTTTTGCCCTTCCCGTAAGCCTCAACATAGAAGTCATAAGGCTTGTCAAAGACACAATCCACCGCCACATCAAGCATGTGACAGGTGTCAGCAGAGTCGCGAGGGGTGAAGGTCAGACTCGTAGCAGAGAAGAGTCCGCTTGCGCCAAGTTGCCTTTGGCTCTTCTCTTGTGCCTCCGCATTGTAGAGCGTTCCTGGCCACATCTTCAAGTCATTGGCTATGGCTCGCATACGCAAGGGCATCCTCTTGCCGTTATAATTGACCATAAGGTCGCGGAAACGACTCTGACGTGTGAGTGAATCCATGAACTGTCGGCGCAGATTGACCGTTACCTTCCCTATATACCACCGTTGTAAGGCACGCGGATTGACCGAATCCACCATCTGCAGGCGCATGTCAGCCTGTCCATGCATGCTTATTGTATCAGCCAGATAGCTGGCATAGTTGTTCTGATAATAGTAATATCCGTTGTTACGGAAGAGGTCTGTGATGCGTTTTCGTTCCTGTTCGAGTGTCGAAACATCAAAAGGATCACCGGGATGGATGACCGCTTTATCGAGATTCCGCCTTATCAACGAGTCATTAGCAGGTGGGAAATTGGTGTAACGGATGCTGTCAATGGTCCAGAGGTGCCCCATGTCGACACTGTATTGCAGCTTCATCTTCTTCGGATTGCGCTGTGGCACCTGCTCATAGCTTATCTTTCCCTTGAAATATCCACGTTTCTTCAGGAGGTTTTCACCCACAGTGACACGCAGATCGGGGGTGGTAGAGCTCATCAAGACGGGCGATGAGCCGAACGTTTTGACCAACCATTGAGAGAAACGGGTGGTGTCTGGAGAGAAAGCATTCCATATCCAGAGACCTACAGGGAATGGAGATCGACGGCTCGGACTACCAAACAGAGCGGCATTGGGCTTTGTTGCCAACACAACATCCAGCTCTTCCTGCACGGAAGAGAAGTGTTTGTTGCGCTCATAGTCCGTATATTGCGTGGGTTCCATACCCGTATAGAGTTGTTCACCATCAGGAATAGCAGAGGTAGTGCTGCATCCTGACAGAATAGACAATAGGGATGTCAGGACCACAAGCCCTGCCATCCCTATTCCGATAAGGTGGTTATTGTTTCTTTTTCTCATTGACAAAATTGATTAACGAGTCCTTTCGCTCCTTCTTTGGTTGTGGAATGACGAGCGGACCATCGTCTTTTGAACGGAAGATGTCCTTGAAATGACGCAGCTTACGGCGCCATAGGATACCCGCACCAAACTCACTTAGGTTGCCTTCCAGCCAGTCATAAGCCTCACGCTCATAGTAAAGTTTGAAGTATTTCGTCTCCTTTGGTTCAGTCTATACTCCATTGAGAAGTTGTCGAAGTATGCTCCATTCTCCTCAGAGAAGGTAGAACCGGTAGAGACACGTCCTCCCAAGATGATACGAAGACGGTTATCCCAGAAGCGTTTGGAGAACCTGAAGGTATAATCCGTGTGTAGATTACCATTCACATCAGCCGTACTCTCCATGTTTGCACTAAGGTCTAAGCCCATAGAGTTGAGTGCTCTACCTGTAATAGCATTGACTTGTGTCTGCAAGAAGCTTGCTAAAGCACCGTTCATAGCCGTGTTCACGCTGGCAGAACTCTCTCCATCGAAGTACATTCCAGATGCTAACATCGTCACAGCGAGCTTCGATCGCTCCTCAGTGCTCTTGGTATTGAGGATACTTTGCATCTCTTGATCATCCGGAGCATCAATGATGAACTCGACACTTGGCTTCGGGAACTGCTTACGAAGCTTCACTCCACAGTTGAAATCGACTATTCTGCTGGTGCCAGAGGTCGTCGTTACGCTCGTTCTGACGGCTTCCGTAGCCGTGATATGTAGCTTTGGCTGCATCGGATCACCGGAGAATTCAAGGTAACTACCCTCCTTTATGGTGAAGGTTCGCAGTGGAATGACTGGCATAGAATACTTCATCTGACCGTCATTGATGGTATACCGACCGCGCAATAGCACCCCATTGGTTGGGTCATAGTTAAGAAGTAGACTGCCACCACCCACTAAATCGAGGTAATTCGACTGTTGCGGATCGAGTGCACAGACGATGTGTGCCTGCTCATCAATGTCCACTGCAAGGCGCATTGAGAACCCTGTGATGTCTGGACGACGTACCACATGCACCACAGAATCATTGAAATTGGTGAAGCGAACAAGCTCATTCAGTTCGTCATCTGATGCCAATGTCCCGTCACGTACCACATAAGTCATATCCGTTGTGCCCAGAACATCAATCTTTCCAGCCAACTGTAAGTTGTTAACAGGTCCTGTCAGCTCACCCATAAAGTCGACAAATGCCTTGCCATATACCTCCGATCGTGCATTCTTCTTCGCATCAATGATCTGGAAATTCTTAGCATTTATCTGCGTATTCAGCTGCATATTGTCGAGATTTGAGAAGTCCAAGACCCTGAAAGGGTAAGAGGTGACCCGTTACTGGAGAACATTTCGAAGTTCTCAAACTGTATTTTACTGTCTTTTATCAGTACTGGATCATTCGCAAAGCGCATCTTCAGACCGTAAGGGACGCTGACCAGATAGGCAGAATCAAGGTAAACCTCACCATTTATATCAAGGTTCTTGAGCGGACCCTTCACTGTTAGCGATCCTTCCCCATTCCCTTGGAGTCCTACTATTTGGTTAGGTACGAAGCCATTGACGTAGTTCAGTGGAAAATGGTCCATGGTTAGCGTTGCATCAAGGTCACCTTTATCCTTGCTATGATAGACTCCTGAGAGCTCACCAACCTCGTTTCCGTTCTTTGTTATCACTGCATCAACATAGTGGGAACCGTCATCCTTGGCATATATACGAGCTGTGTGCCCACATCTCCCATAGGATTACCTTCATAAATGAGGTTCTTTATGGTCATATCACTGGACACTGTGAGGTCTTCTTTGGTCTTTACGATGTGATAATCACCATCCAACATACCCGACATCTTCGGTGCGAACGGCAAGACTGTGAACAGTTTACCCAGCTCGAAACGGTTCATTGAGATGGTAATGTTCTGCAAAGAGCTTTCGTCAGCATCGTCTGTCGACACCTGAACACCCGTCCCGTCATTGGCAAGCAGGCGCAGATCGGCTGACACACGATGGTCCCTACCGATGTAAATGTAGTTGGAATCATTCACAGCAAACGTCTTATAACCCAGTATTGACTGTGGCGATGTGACGGAAACCTTTATCCCTTGCCCCTCCATAGCTGACTGAAGGGCAAGGTCGAGACCCTTCTTCCCAGCGTTATCGAGGATGGTTATGCGGTTCTTTAAGCCATGTTCATAGAACGAACCCTGCAGATATCCCCTATAAGGATAGGTGTTGTCGGGGTGATTCTCCAGTGCTATATCATAGTTTACACGGTCACTGTCACTGCGAAGGGTGATGTTTACGTCATCAATCCGCAGACTGTCATAGACCAGCGAGTCCACTTTTATTGTACCATCCAGTCCCTTCTGGGGTGAAGAAGTGAGTTCTATATCAGCCTGACGGAACACATATCCGTTCTGTGCAAGCAGGTTACTGAAGAGATTCCCACGTCCACTGTGGAGGGTGAAATGACCTTTCGGCAGCTGATGGAGAATCGCTGGCTGGTCAATACGTTTGTTTTCAATCTGTGCTTGAAGTGTCTTTGCGATGCGTTGACCCGTCTTGACGAGTTTGTTCACACTGCTATTGAAGGCTGTACTGAGGTGGAAATCACCTGCAGTGATGCTGGTATGAACCGTATCACGCCTACTCATGAGGTCAACATGGACGTCACCCGGTGCGTAACTACGCTGCTGATCCTTCACTTTCAGGTCGCCTAAGACACCCCGAAGGGTCATTCCGTCACGTCCATCTGTACCGAATGAGGCATTGGCAGCAAAGCTACTGGTGAGCGGATGGTCAACGATGCCGAGCTGATAAAGGTCCACATGCGGGAAAAGACCATTGACTGAAGCATCCAAACGCTTACCACGCATCGTGGCATCTACGTTGAAACTACCTTCCGCCAGTGACACCTGACCATCCTTGCGCAGCTCATTCAGGCGGAGATTGCCCACATATCCGTTGACAGCATAGGTGTTCTTGAGGTCGGAGCGAAGCTCAAGATCGGCATCAGCAGAGGTGATATAGTGTTTATCTACCATCCCAAGTGCCTGCAGATCAGCCTCTGCAAGACGACCTTTGAGGTGAGCATCAAGGTGATTCTTACGTACATTGGCTTGCACATCGAAGTTTCCTGCAGCCAAGAGGCGTGCCTTTTTCCGTCCTTCCTCCGTGAGTCTGAAGTTACGAAGAGGTCCACTCACATGGTGATTTGCCTTCATATCGCTACGCACATCCATGTCTGTCCATGACGAAAGGACGTATCTCTGCTGCATCAAGCCCAACGCATGGAGGTCAACACGGCGTAGCCAGCCCCGCAAATGACCATCAACGAGCTTCTGACTGAACCTTCCTTGATACGTAAAGTCGCCTGCTATCATCCTGTTTGAGCTCTTAACATGTGCCGAAACATGGTCTCCTTTCTTCGATATGTCACCGTTCAGACCGTCAAGGTCGTACTTCTGGAATCTGAAACGGCGTATTCTGGCTGTGATATTGGCTGAAGCATGCGGACTAAGGAGGTCCGTTCCCTTGCCTTGTGCCTTCACTGTACCCGTGAAAGGTGACAGTCCCATGTGTGGAAGGAAGTTCTGTAGCGGGAAATTCGTGGCTGTTGCCGTGACACGATAGAGTGTTGTGGCTGGGTTGAAAGCACCTTCTGCACGAATCTTTCCGCCTCCTTGCGTCAGAAGAACATTGCCTGAATAGAGGTTTTTACGTACATGCACCGTGGCATTCACGCCCATTCTCCGCGGTAAAGACACTGTTTTGCGCACGTCATGGGGCAATAGCGCATTGACAAAGCCCAGGTTTGTGGCTGTACCTTGCAACTTTAAGTCACTGCGGAAGGGCTTTTTACCCATGAGATCGGCTACCCAACCCGTCCCAACGAGGTTGAAATACCCCGGCATAGCAAGGTGTAACTGTCGGAAAGAGGCTGAACGGAGATTGCCTTCCAGCCTTCCTTGCACCGTAAGGCGTGCCGATGGGATGGCACGATAGAGCTGTGAAGGGAGTGAAGAGAGGAAAGGAAGGAGGTCAGACTTGCTGACATAGCCGTCCAACTGTGTCGAAAGTGTTCCCGGATGGGTGTCGGAAAAGGCATTGAGGTTCATCTGGAGACGTCCTGCCAGCTCTGTTCCGGGCATGCGAAGATAGATATTCGGCAGGTAGATGCTCGTCGAATCAAGGGTGAACGGGCCGCGGAACTCACGCACAGTGAGTCCACTCTTCTCCTCCATGTGTGCCGTTCGCACCCTCAGATGCAGTCTTGGAGCAGCGTAAACCAAGGAATCAACGCCCAGATAGACGTTACGCATGGCGATATGTGCGGCATCAAAGCCTTTACGGGCTGGCTTAACGAAGTTCTGATCATAGTTCAGTGTACCGCCTTGCCAGTCCAAATCCCCCACCTTATATATATTATCATGCAACTGGAGTTCGGCTCTTTGTGCCTGAGCCTTCTCGAATCGTGCACGAATACTCATCGTATCACCGGGCATATGCAGACGGAAATCAGTCTTGACAAGGGTTGCCCGGTCAATATTAATGTTCCAAAGAGGGCGTTTCTTATGCGGATCCGTCGGGACAGTGTCGCCCAATGCGATGTCAATCCATCCCCCTTCCACATCGGCTTTGTTCACTCGTATGGAGTCAGTGGCAAGGTTTACGGCATGACTCACCACATGTAGACGTTGCAGATTGCCCCGTATGCGGAGGTCACCAATGAAGTTTACGGTATTTGTCTTGAGTTGTGTGAAGGTGAGTTCGTTCACCTCTACCCTACTTTTGAGCAAGGGAAGCAGCTGAACACTTGCCACCAGACGGTGCACATCAGCCACAGTGTCTTTCTGATTGGCTATGGAATCATTCTGTCGGAGCACTTTCAAACCGTCCATCTGGAGGTCTAAGGGGAAAGAAAGGGTGACATGGTCAATGCTCACATCCATGCCTGTACGGTCTGAAACGTACGCAGCAACACGCTTTACTGCCCAGTTCTGAACTGGCGGACAGTAAAGTAACGCTATCAAAAGGAGAAACAGTATGACAGGGGTTGCCACCACTGCTATCAGCCATTTCAGTCTTTTCTTCATACCTATCGTGTTGTTAATTTAGCTCTTTGAGCTACTCCGACCTTGCAAAGTAACACATTTTTTTTTAAATACAAGTGTTCTAAGGGGTTAAATAATGAAATAAAGAGATGCTTTTCTCAGTGATATAAGGTTTACAGGGGGTGGTTCTAAGTTTCCAACAGATTGTAAGACGTGGAGATCAAGGTAGTAATATCCGCCCAGTATACGTTGGTGCAGACAACAATGATGAGACAAAGCCGCTTGATGCAGCGAAGGTTCATGTCTTCCAAAACATCCTAACGGAGGCTGGACGTAAGTATTAGGAGATGGAGGGGAGAAATTTCTTTTGTAAGGATTCTTCCCATCCGCTTTTCAATCTACGCCCTTTTGGATTCTAAAAGACGCCCTTTTGCGATGCAAAAGGGCGTCTTTTGATGTGTAAAAGGGCATGTTTTGCAACGCAAAAGGGCACCTTTTACGAGCCTATCTATAACTCATTGATAATCCAAGGGTTACAAAGTCGGTTTTCAACGGTTTTCATCTGACTGAAGAACCATAAGCACACAAACTTTGTAAGGGTATTTCAGAAGCCTCTTCCCCCATCCTTTTACCAAAGGGGGGAGGCTCCTTCATCCTACCAACTCACCTTCCGAACGAGGTTGCCTGCGGCGCTATTGGTGGTAATCTTCACGATGTAAGTACTGTGAGGCAGACTGATGGTGAGGTTATTCTTGCCTGCTGCATCGACACGCTGTACCAATGCACCGTTCAGACTGTACACGCTCACCGTCTGAAGTCCCGTCTGCTGGATATTCAGCACACCCCCCTTCGAAAGTGATGTTACCCTTTGTCTCGGTGGTGTTGATGCCCGTTGGCGTTATATCATCATCTGAATTATACGGTCCGTTGAGGACTCTTATGCAGTAAGGGTTCTCCCATTTCGGGAAGACATCTACGTCTTTCCCATCCAGATTCACGATCAATCCCACCTTATACCAGCGGCCGTTGACCAGCTGCACATTGTTTTTAGCCATCCAGATGCTGTATATTCCAACGCCACTCTGCCCATCAGTAAGGTTGAGTGAGGATGGGTCGGCACCCAAAGGAACCACTCTTCCTGTCACCATATCCGTCAGTTGATAGCGCACAGGACCCACGTAGCCAGCAGCACCAACGACCTCAAGCGATGCATGTAAGCGTGCTTTCTGCAGTACTTCATAGTCAATCTCATTTCCATGACCCACTCCGTCGGCGTCTTCTACGCTGATTATCGTCGAACCAAAGAACTTTTCATTGCCCGTTTTGGCTATTGTGACGTACCAAGGCTCACGCATCTTGTAGTCTTTAACGTCTATTCGTGTGCCCACTTCTTTGTCAACGATGTAATGAGTGACGTCAGCTTTGATGCGAATCCTGCACTTCTGCCCCTTCACCTGGCGTGGAAGCGTCAGCGGAACATCGAAAACGGTGGTGCCATAAGGGTAGATAATAAGGCTACGTGACACCCCTGTGGACACCAACTGCCCTTTTTCGTCAACCACTTCAGCCCTGATGACACACTTAGCGTCCCTTCCGTCGAGCTTACGAACAGCCAGATGCACCATGTTTCGTACGCCAATCTGGAGTGAATCCTCAAGGATTGGCTTCTCAACAAGCTGCAACGCAGGTTCGTTGGAGGGTAACTCATCATAGAGAACCTTACCGTTCTGCACCTCAAGGACGATGCGTGGTGCCATCTTCATGCGTGTCCATTGCCCCCATTTGCCGTCAGCTTTGCGCTCAGCATAGACCGGTGCGAGGGTATAAGTACCGTTTTTCAGGTTGGAAAGGTCGGCTTTGAAGGCGAGTGTATCGGCTGCCAGGATGTTATGAGCCAGTTCTCCACCCTGGAAACGGGCAACAGTATAACCGCCTTTTGCGTAATAATCAGACGGACAAGCACGCATCATATTGCCTTTCATCGTATATCCCGAGTCCGACATCGCCCTTGAAGGGTTTATCACCACGGTTATAGAAGTGGGTATATACCACCTTTGCATCAGCCGTTGGTGCTGTTGGCTTTGCTCCAAGGAAGTGCATATCACCCCCAACATCGAACGATAGCTTTGAAGTTTGCTCTCTTAAGGCCTCCTCTATCTTAGGAACACCTGCCTTATTAGGGTGTGCGAGGATGATAACAGGGTTGTATCTGAAGTCCAATAGTTGCTTATAATCCTCCTTTTTCTTAGCTACTAAGTTCAGAACAGACACTGCATAGTATCCATTACCATTGCCATACCATCCGAAATTCATATGAACCAGTCCGTCATGGTTGAACCCATCAGCCACCCAAGCATGTCCTCCAAGGTCTGAAGAACCTGCCATAAAGATTGGGAAGCCCTTCCTCAGCTCGCTACGCATAATGTCCAGGAAGCCAACTGGCGACTCTATGTCAAGGCTTATGGCTGCTACGTCATAGTCGAAGTAGGATGCGAAGGCGTTCTCAGCATCGTTATCAGTAGCTCCACTACCCTCTTTTGAGTACTGCATGTTGGTTGCTATGCCCAGATCTCGCAGCAGTCTGGCTACGGCATCAGCCTGTTCTGCACTGTATTTCCCTGCTGATAGACGGGAAGCATGCTCTGCCAGGCATAGGTTGACTTGGAGAAATCAGCCGAAAGGGTCATAATGGAGTCGCCTTGTTGCTGCTTGTAGCTGTTCTGTCCACGTCCATGCTCGGGCCAACGATGGTAATACATGATCTGCGACATGGCTGTTGCGACACAACCTGTGGGCACATCATACCCGAAGTTCAGTCTGTTGTTGAACGGCGCATGCTGTCCCCAGTAGGTTTTCAGCAGTGGTCTGACCTCGTCACCCGTTGCTTTCAGTGCCACGGCACGTGTGGTGAGCGACGGATGAAGGTTCAGTTGGCGATACACCTGACGGTAAGCACGGAGGAGATCGCGTACCCCTGAGTCGGCATTCGTCGTGTCTAACTTACCGTCATCACTGTAAGCCAGCAGCTCTCCCATGCCGTCATGGCCTGCAACAACTACGAAACCTTTGCCCCGATCGTCATTGTATATATAATAAGGAGAGAGTTTGCGGTGCGTGTCTGTGCCATTCGGCGCACCTGTTTGTTCACTTGCACGTAGCGTTCAGCGATGGCTACGGCTTCAGCTGGCGTCACATTGCCAGCAAAGGTCAGCGTTCCGGAGAGCAGAAAAACGCCCAACGAAAGGAGCATCAGGCTGTTTTTGCGTAATGTCCTGAAAACTTTAAGGTAAATCTTCATAATATATTAAATTATTACTACTATGTAAACAATCCTCTAAACGTTGTACAAAGTTACTGAATCCCCGATAAACAACAGACTCTGCAGCCCTTCCTTTAATAAAAAATAAGTATGAGTAACATTATATTCTCTTTGCTTACACATTTTTCACTTTGTAATAATTCCTGCAAAATTACGGTTGATTGGTCGGCGAAGGCTTCTGCCTTGTAGGGAGAAAGGGCTGCATGACGTCTGTAAAGCATCCTCTTTACGTGATTACGAAATAACCTTACAAAAAGTAAAGGCATATGGAGTGCAAAACGAACGATAAGGATGAAAAAACGGCTTTGTAACCTTCAAGGAATCAATAGGTTACAAAGGGGCTCGTAAAAGGTGCCCTTTTGCGTTGTAAAAGACGCCCTTTTACACGTCAAAAGATGCCCTTTTACATTGCAAAAGGGCATCTTTTAGAATGCAAAAGGGCGTAGATGGGGAAACAGGAAGGAAAGAAATTGACAAAAAAGAAGCCTCCCCAAGCCCCTCCGAAGGAGGGGATGTGAGAGGAAACGGTGGGATATGGTGGCTCACTAAGCCTCAAGTTACGGCCTCCCCAAGCCCCTCCAGGGGGAGGGGATGTGCCTGGCGGGATACGGAATGCTGGATGTTGGGGATAGAAAAGGATGAAAAATTGGGCTTAAAGGTCAGTGTTTTATTCTCAAAATTATAAAGTTTAGAAGTCAAGGTATTGCCTTATAGCACACAACTCATCTATTTATTAAGCCGTAAATTCGGATTCTAAAGTAAGTAATTCTGCTACTCGTCAACTCGTAAACACATCTTTTATAACAAGCAATTCAGCTACTCGTCAACTTGTAAACACATCTTTTATAGCAGGCAATTCAGCTATTTGTCAACGTGTAAGCACGCTAATCGGACACATCTAACATCTACTTTTTAACTCGTAAATATGTTGAATAAGCTGGCGAACCGACACAAAAAAACCTCTCAACCCACCTTCTTTCGGTGGGGTGAGAGGCTCTTTGGCAACTCCCAGTTGCGCTCCATTCATGCCCGAACGAACTGGATGACCTTCTTAACAACCACCTCATTGAGGTCATGATCATCAAAAGTGGTCTCCGTAAGTTCAAGTTCTGTCAGCGTCAACTTCGTGATGCGCACCTTCGTATAGTTCGTTCCGCCAATCTTCATGTAGAAACCATCGTCGTTAAAGCCGTAGTTTCCATCGTCATCTTTCTCCCATGAGCCGTTCTCTTTCTGCTCAAAACTCTGCAGTTTTCCCTCTGGTTGGAACTGGATTCGGAGGTATTTATCGCCCAAATCCTCACGACTCAGTCCGGCGAGAGTATCCAAATCGGCTATCTTACCATTGAGATAAGGGATGAGCTTATCGTCAAGTCGACGGTATTGTACTATCGTTTCTTTCCCCGTCTTTGGGTTTCTCAGAACAACATAACTACCATTTTCGGTCGACTGCCATGTGCCGTGCAGCTTCAACATCGACTCTTTGTTATTTACAACGGTACTGTCACTACCTTTATAGTCTTCCTCTTCATCGCTGCTACACGAAGCAAACGTAAATAATCCTGCGAGCATCAGGAGTGCCCATGCCGCTTTTTTAAACAAATTACTTCTTTTCATGATTTCAATATTATTGATTAAACAGTGGCAAAGATAAGTCTATTACATCCAAACAGACGAAAAAACAGCTTGCTTTTAATTGATTTTTTCTTTATAACCCACTGAATAAAGCGAGGTTAACATTATTCCCTTCAGACGCCCGTGAGACGTTAAGGGGGATTAATAAGTGTAGAGAAATAAGGCAAAGAACGGTTCGAGGGATTGCAGAAAAGTATCAACACTGGTACAAACACCGCAATAAATTGCGTTAAAATACACCTTATTATATGTAATATGTCCAATTTTTATGTTAACTTTGTGGGTTAATAAAGAGAAAGCAAAGACATGAATAAAGACATAAAAGAGGAGAAAGGGCGCGTAAACCCCTTCTTCTTACCCTATGATACGCCGCATGACACCGTTCCTTTCGACCGCATTGAGCTTGCCGACTATGAGGAAGCGATGATGGAAGGCATACGAAGAGAGAACGAACAGATTGAGAAATCATCAATAATCCTGATGAACCAACCTTTGAGAATACCATTATTCCAGAGGATGAGGTGAAGGGAAGAAAGCATTATTACGACCTTCTGAGCAGGGTGGAGAGTGTCTTCTTCAATATGCTAAGCGCTGAAACGAACGACGAGATGGACGCTTTGGCGCAGAAGATGAGCCCTATCCTGACGAAACACAGCAATGATGTCAGTCTGAATCCAAAGGTTTTCGAACGTATTAAGTATGTTTACGAACATCACGGAGCACTTACTCCTGAGGAAAACCGCCTCTTGGAGAACAGTTATGACGGCTTTGTACGCAGTGGTGCACTACTTGATGAAGCCGGAAAGGACCGCCTTCGCAAGCTGACAGAGGAGGCTTCGATGCTCTCCCTACAGTTCTCACAGAATCTTTTGAAGGAGAATAAGGCGTATACACTGCACATTACTGACGAAAAAGACCTCGACGGACTACCCGATACCGCACGTGAAGCAGCACAAGAGGCTGCCAAAGAACGCGGCATGGAGGGTTGGGTGTTCACCTTGGATGCCCCCAGTTACGGTCCGTTCCTTATGTATAGCACCCGTCGGAAGCTACGTGAGGAACTCTATATGGCACATAACACGCTCTGCATAAAGGACAATGACACGAATAACCTTAAGGTTTGCCAGCGTCTTATCAACCTTCGCAGGGAGATGGCACAGCTCTTGGGCTATGATACTTACGCCGATTACGTGATGAAATACCGCATGGCAACATCCGTAGAGAACGTATATAAACTGCTCAACGACCTCATCAAAGCCTATAAACCAACGGCGATTGAGGAACGAAACGAGGTGATTGCACTCGCAAAAGAGATGGAAGGCAACGACTTTAAGGTCATGCCGTGGGACGTAGCATACTACTCTCACCAGCTGAAGATGCGTAAATACGACCTTGATCCAGAGATGTTACGCCCCTATCTGGAGCTTAACAACGTCATCAAAGGGGTCTTCGGACTGGCTACACGCTTGTATGGTATCACCTTCAAGGAGAACAAAGACATCCCAGTATACCATCCTGACGTACGCCCATATGAGGTGTATGACAAGGACGGGAGCTACCTTGCCGTGCTGTATGTTGACTTCCACCCACGCAAAGGGAAGCGTGACGGAGCATGGATGACCGAGTTCCAAGGACAATGGATTGACCGTGAAGGGGAGAATATACGCCCACATGCCTCGCTGGTGATGAACCTATCCAAGCCAACAGAGGACAAACCGGCACTGCTAAGGTTAGGAGAAGTGGAGACATTCCTGCACGAATTCGGTCATTCTCTGCATGGTATGTTTGCCAATACACGCTTCGAGAGTCTGTCAGGGACAAACGTGTGGTGGGATTTCGTTGAACTTCCGTCACAGTTTATGGAGAACTTTGCAGTGGAAAAGGACTTCCTTCGTACCTTCGCCTTCCATTATGAGACAGGTGAACCGATGCCCGATGAACTGATAGAGAAGATCATTGCCAGTCGGAACTACGGTGCTGCAACGGCTTGTCTGCGCCAAGTGAGCTTCGGATTGCTCGACATGGCTTACTATACACAGCGTGATGAGTTCACTGAAGACATCATTCCTTTCGAGAAAAAGGCATGGGCTGACGCCATTGTTGGTGAACAACTGCCCAATACTTGTATGACAGTTCAGTTCTCACACATCATGGCTGGCGGTTATGCAGCAGGCTATTACAGCTACAAATGGGCTGAGGTGCTGGATGCAGATGCCTTCAGTGTCTTCAAGAAAGAGGGTATCTTCAATCAGGAAACAGCCCAACGCTTCCGTGATAACATCCTCTCACGGGGTGGAACGGAGCATCCAATGACCCTCTATAAACGCTTCCGTGGAAAGGAACCAACCATCGATGCGCTGATAGAAAGGGACGGAATAGTACGGAAAAGCTAAAAGAAAAAAGAGCAAAAGAGTAAACAAAGTAAGGTCGGACAGCAAGATTCAAGACTTGAAATCTGGGTTTTTGAGCTTGGGAACTTGGACTCTTGAGCTTGAAAAACTTGGACTCTTGAGAGATAAAACATCAAGTATTGAGCTTGGAAAGTTGGACTTTTGGAAGATAAAACACCAAGCGTTTGAGCTTGAAACGTTAAGCTTTTTGAGAGATAAAACATCAAGCGTTTGAGCTTGAAACGTTGAACTCTTGGGCTTGGAAGGTTGGACTTTTGGAAGATAAAACACCAAGTGTTGAGCTGAGAAATTGGGACTTTAAGAGGATTGAAAACGAGTTTTGGGCATTGAAGATGAGCTCTTCATTCTCTCATTCCTTCGTCTTTTTCACCCTTAAGACACCCACACCTCCAGTTCCAAACTTGCCCCTTCCACACGTGATCTGCCATCACCTCCCCGCAGAAAGGGCGCAGAAGACAAGGCAGAAGGGCTCAAAAAGGCATCAGAACTACGATATATTCTTACATAAATGATAGCAAAACAAGATAAAAAACAGGACCTTCTCGACTATCGTTACCTACGTATGGCACGCATATGGGCAGAGAATTCTTATTGTCAACGCCGCCAAGTAGGTGCTTTAGTAGTGAAATAAGATGATAATCAGCGATGGTTACAACGGAACACCAAGTGGTTTCGAGAACATTTGTGAGGATGAAGCAGGTGTAACAAAGCCTTATGTGCTCCATGCAGAAGCCAATGCCATCACGAAACTCGCCCGAAGCGGGAACAACAGTGAGGATTCTACACTCTATGTCACAGCCTCTCCGTGCATAGAATGTGCTAAACTCATCATCCAAGCAGGCATACGCAGGGTCGTATATGGGGAGAAATACCGCCTCACAGATGGTATCGACCTACTCGAACGGGCAGGAATTGAAGTAGAATATAAGGAACTATGAACCAGAAAAAGAACAACCATTTCATGCCATTGGTGATGGCGCTCTGCGTTGTCATTGGTATTATGATTGGTACTTTCTATGCCAATCACTTCTCAGGGAACCGCCTTAACATCATAAACAGTGGTAGTAGCCGCCTGAGTAACCTACTTCACATCATCGATGATCAGTATGTTGACTCCGTAAACATCGATAGTCTTGTCGAAAAGGCCATCCCTCAGATCCTGGCGGAGCTTGATCCGCACTCTGTTTACATCAGTGCGAAGGACGTTCAGCTTGCTACTGACGACTTAAAGGGCTCCTTTTCGGGTGTAGGTATTGAGTTTATCATCCGTGATGATACCATTCGTGTGCAGAATGTCATCAAGGATGGACCTGCCAACCGTGCTGGTTTGCTTGCTGGAGACAAGATAGTGAGCATCAATGGTAAGCCTTTCGTTGGGAAGATCGTCACCAATGAGGAGGCGATGCACCGTCTGAAAGGTCCGAAAGACTCAAAGGTTCTGATTGGAGTGAAGCGCTTTGGAGAGAAAGGAGTGAAGGTATTCACGGTCACACGTGGTGACATCTCCGTAAATAGTATCTCTGCTTGCTACATGATCAACGACACAACGGGTTACATTCGGGTGAAGTCTTTCGGTGAAAGGACCTATGCTGAGATGCTTTCTGCACTGCAAACACTGAACATAGAAGGGGCTGATCACCTCATAATAGACCTACGTGACAACGGTGGAGGTATACTCGAAGCTGCCGTACAGATGGCAAATGAGTTCCTACCCAAGAACCGTCTGATTGTCTATACACAAGGAAGAAAGAGTCCAAGAGCCGAATATCGAAGCAATGGCAAGGGCAGTTATCAACACATTCCTATGGTTGTTCTCATCAACGAAGGTACTGCTTCAGCTGCCGAGATATTTGCTGGTGCGATGCAAGACAACGACCGTGCAACGATCGTTGGGCGCCGTTCGTTCGGTAAAGGACTTGTGCAGCAACAGATACAGTTCCCCGATGGCAGTATGATACGCCTCACAGTGGCTCGATATTACACCCCTTCAGGCCGTTGCATACAGAAACCTTTCAAGCCAGGGGACAATGCTGACTATGAAAACGACCTCCTTTCGCGTTATCGTCATGGGGAGTTCTTCTCACAAGACAGCATCAAACACGTCGGACCAGCTTACCATACACACAACGGACGCACCGTATATGGCGGTGGAGGTATCACTCCTGACATCTTCGTACCAGAGGATACGTCGCACGTTACATCCTATTATAAGGAGGCAGCAATGAGCGGTTTGATCCTGCAATACGCCTTTAACTACACCGATCAGCACCGTCCGATACTGAGTAAGTTCACGGAAATGATGCCATTAGCGAACTATCTCGACCGTCAGAACCTTGTGAACGACTTCGCAAACTATGCTGCGCGCTACGGATTACGGCGTCGGAACCTGATGATTATGCGGTCACATTCATTGCTACAGAACTACATTGACAGTAGAATCATCTATAATATCCTTGACGAACAGGCGTGGATTGAATACCTGAACCTCTCCGATGAGACGGTAAAGGCGGCACTGGACGTCTTCAAAAACCACACAAAGTACCTTGCTAAGCCGAGACATGCACCAGCAAGGACGGTCCGAAACACGCCACAAGCAAACCGAAGATAATGGAAAAACTATCGAAAAAAGATCTGAGAAAGCAAGTAAGGGCGGCGAAAGCACGCTATACGGCGGAGGAACTGGTCGGACAATCCGACCCACTGATCCGCCAAGTACTTGCCCATCCACAACTACAGACGGCACAAACCGTACTGCTTTATAACTCAATGGCTGATGAGGTTGCTACACACAACCTCATCAGCCATTTGGCTTTAATGGGAAAAACGGTGCTGTTACCTGTCGTTATCAGCGAAACGGAGATGGAAATACGCCGCTATACGGGTCCCGACTCACTACGTATTAGCTCCTATGGCATCCTCGAACCTACGGGTGAGCCCTTCACACAGTATGAGAACATCGACTTCGCACTCATCCCTGGCATGGCTTTCGATGCTGATGGCAACCGCCTCGGACGTGGGAAAGGCTATTACGACCGCTTCCTTCCGCTCATGACAAGAGCTCGAAAAGTAGGCATTTGCTTCCCTTTCCAGTTCCTACCGCACATCCCCACGGAGCCAACTGACATGCCAATGGATGAGGTAATACACTAAACACCATGCCTTTTCTGGGAAGAAAAAATGGCAATATTGCCACTTTTTCTTCGCAAAAGACAATTTTTCGGGTACATAACAAGCCTCTTACGAAGAATTTTTGGCAATATTGCCACTTTTTCTTCCTAACCTTATAAGAACCAAAGTAGCATCAGCACCGAACTGATTCAGTCCACACCATGCCGTTAATGTCCCACCCTCTCTGTAGGATTTACCATACCCCACAAAGTAATCTCTCCCTCCGGAGGACCTCGGCGATATTCCTGGAAGACCAAGTTCTCCACTTTTCATCTGCACATTCTCTTCCCTTGAGGAGCTTGGAAAGGCTACTCTTCGAGGCTTGGGGAGACCGTCTGAGAAGCATGTTTTACTTTAATGTTGTCAATTTATTTTCTTTCTACTTTTCGATCTACGCCCTTTTGCGTTCTAAAAGATGCCCTTTTGCATTGCAAAAGGGCATCTTTTGATGTGTAAAAGGGCATGTTTTGCAACGCAAAAGGGCACCTTTTACAACCCCATCTGTAACTCTTTGATAATCCAATGGTTACAAAGTGATTTTTCATGATTATCCTTCATTTCAGCATTAATGAGTTCTTCTGTTTTGTAAGATTCTTTCCTTTTATCTAATCCTTAGGAATCAACACTTGCAATGGAGGTGAAAGGTTACACCATTGTTATGCTATGATAAACCTTATAGAGCCCCATACACCATACAGTGACATACAGAAGTCATGTATATATTGGTTTATAAAGTACCAGAAAGTTCTCCAGGGGATAGCATTCACCCCATCAAAGATGAACTTAACAATGCCTTTAGAGACTCCACATTTACGGTATCCGTCGTTAATATACGATGTAGAGGGAGTCCGAACTTTGCCAAGAGTTTGTCCTTTAACGCATCGCGCGTCACCTGCCCGCCTTGTCTCTTATGATAATACCAGCCATCGACCTCTATTGCCAACAGTGGTCGTTTCGTCAAAGAGTTATAAACGAGGAAGTCTACATGAGACAAGCGATTGCTTGCAAACGCCTTTTCTTCCTCCGTAAGCAGACTCCAGTCACTTATAAACCGTACTACAGGATAGTGGCACAACACATCAATATGCACCAAGCCCAATGCTGTAATGGCTTCCATAAGCATATTATAAAACAGATTCTCCGAAATATAATCAGAGACAACAGGCTTATTGGCTAAAAAATCCAGCCGTTGTGAGGTGTATTGTTTATAGAGTAAGTCGAAAACTGAGGACACCTCACTTTGTCGAACCTTGAAGTTGTTGTAGCGAACATAGTCTATGAGCTGTGCAAGATTAGACTCCTCGGGCATTTTATTGCCATTGGTAACAACGCATAAATGTGTCTTCGCACGTGAAATGGCCACATTCAGAAGATTCGAATCATCGGAGAATTCAGTCGGATTGTTATCCACCATACTCATAATTATGGTATCACACTCTCGTCCTTGATACTTGTGTACAGTGCTTGCAATATCCTTTCCCAGTGCTTTGTTTATCTCATCTGCCTGCTGCCGATAAGGGGTTATGATACCAATAGACCCTGAATCTGCATACTGTGGCAATACTTCCTGCACAATAACATCAATCTCACGCTGATTAAATGCCCACGGGCATGATTACCTTCAACTGTCTGTACCACCTGCAACACGTTATCTTCAGCGTTATCAACAGTCATTGCCACCAGTTCACCATTGTAAAAATGTTGATTACAGAACTCTATAATCTTTGGATGACAGCGATAATGTTCACGCAATAAGGTAACAGGAATGTCCTTAAAGACCTCCACACAAGATTGTAGGAAGCTGTGTGTTATTTCATTATACCTATCATCAACTTTATATGTCAACTGAATTGCTTGCAGAGCAAGTGCCTCTTCATGGCTTACAACGTTGGGTAACTGCTTGTCATCACCCACTATCACTGCGTCCATAGCACATGAAAGTGCCAGAGCTCCTGTCTTTATATCCACTTGTGAAGCCTCATCCATGATGACATAGTCGAACACCATATCCTTACTAATACAACTTTTTGCAGAATAGGTAGTACTCAAAACAACAGGATATTCCCGTAGGAGATCCTCCGTTTTGGCTTTTATGTTCTTGATTGTGAACGCTGTTCTTGTATCCGCACCATAATGTTCTGCTATCTCATTCTTTAATATCTGCAAAGAATAATCACCTAACAGCCTAAGGTTTTCCTTGATATCAACGGATTGTAAGGTTGACTCAACACTTTGCAATTCCTTCTCTATCTCAGCTTTGCGAACGATGTAATAAGCATTCTCTAAGCTGGCAATAACATCCGATACATCTTTCTGAAGGAAGGAAAACATAGGTAGTCCCAGCTTCAAAGCCCACTTTATACGGAAAAAAACAGAGGGAATCTGCTTACTCTGCCTTATCTGATAGTAACCGAGTAGCTCCATTATCTTACTGGAAGACTTACTATAAAGCCAATCACAGTCAATGCTGTTAGTCGCTAACTTCTCATTATATGTAGCCTCTTTTAGCAATGCATCATATTCAGCTCTGAGTTCTGCCTGCCGGAGTTGAGCACTAAATCCTTGGGAAACATTATTCAAAGCGTCTTTAACCCATTGTTTTACAGATGAAGAAGCATCTATATGCCACGATGACATATCGGGAAGAGGTTGCTGATCAGCAACAAATTCTTCCTTTTTCTGCACACTACCAAGCTTTGCAACAATGAATCCGAGCCCTTCATGCTCCAACTTCTCAGCTACATTATTTACCGCTGAGTTGTTATTTGAGACTACAAGTACTGTCTTCCCAGCTATTAACAAATTAGCAATAATATTAAGAATCGTCTGTGTTTTACCCGTTCCTGGAGGTCCTTGGATAACACTTACCTGATGTGTTAAGGCTGCCTCAACAGCCTCTTTCTGGCTGGTATTACAACTAAAAGGATAATAAACCTGCTTTGGTAGACGGTAAGTCCTCAGCTTTGTCTTATCCCCAAGGAATTGTGCCAATGGTACATTGTCTCGCTTTACATCAACCAATTCATACTGTTTAGAAAGGAGATTGGTTTCATCATCAGCCATAAGACCTGTCTCATCGGCTAATTTACGCAGATAATCCCATAAAGAACTGCCGATTTTATCAATCGGTGTACGTGTTACATACACCTCTCTCCCGGCCAGATTCTCAAAGGAACCATTCGTATATGTTACTCGATAAAAAGTATGATGACCATCGGTGAAACGTAATAATTCAGCTACGTTGGTTATGTGTTTGTCCTGTATATACAGTCCTTTCTCCACAATATCAATGCGTTCGGGCTTACTAAGGTATAACAAACGTCCTTTATTGTAATTGAAAATCCTTGGTGATGACTTGAAACGTACCGTCCATAGCCCTTGATCATTCCTATTAATATAGGAGATTTCCTCGGTAATAAACATGCGTTTACTACCTAATCTCTCTAAATCAATCACCATATCTTGTTGTGGATCCATGTGCTATTTATTTCTTTAAATGATATTGGGAACAATGATAGGAGTATAAAGTCAAGTGGAGCGGGCATCAGATGGTGTCCTTCGCACTGTCCAGTACGATGGCTTTCATCGTATCAACCAGCGTAGTATCATAGTGATCTTCGCCACGAGAGGTGCAGGAATTGCAGGAAGTAAGGGTTGTTACGATCATCAACAAGAGGATGAAAGGTAGGATTAGCATTGTTTTCATACGCGAAAAGTGTTATTATAATAAGGTGAAAGACGATGAGACATCAGGTTCAGACCACTGCATTATCAGGTGGGAAGAGATAGAACATAAGCTGACAATGATGACATAGAAAGGTAAAGGAATGATGCATCACAGGGGGAAAGCGATAAAACACTGGATGAACACACACTGCATCACAGGGTAAGGAGTGATAAAGCACCGAGTGGAAAACGCTGAATTATAAGGCAAAAGAATATAAAACAGCATTTAAAGAAAGATGAAGGGGAAGAGAGACCCACGTTTCAACAGGTCTACTCTCCCCCTTTTATCTTTGTAAGAAAGTCTTTTCAGGATGCTAACAACGATTCCTCCCAGCCGCTTTCAGCACATCCCCTCCTTTTCAGAAGGGTTATGGAGGTCATCAACGACTATCAACCCCCGTCGTTTTCATCACATCCCCTCCTCGAGGAAAGGACTTTTTGGAGTGCAATCTACGATATTCCCCCACTGTTTTCTGCACATCCCCTCCTTTTCAGAAGGGTTATGGAGGTCATCAACGACTATCAACCCCCGTCGCTTTCATCACATCCCCTCCTTCGGAGGGGCTTGGGGAGGCCCCCCTTTTCACCCCACTTTCTTAGTATTCTCCCCAAGCCTTGATGTCGATATCATCCATGCTGACGTTGCAGAAAGCAGTGATGAACGCACTTGCCAGTCGACTGTTAGTAATCAAAGGAACGTTAAGGTCGATAGCAGCACGGCGTATCTTATACCCGTTAGTCAGCTCACGTGGTGTGAGATCCTTCGGTATATTCACCACCATATCAATCTTCTTCTCATGCAGGAGGTCGAGTGCCTGCGGTGCTTTTCCCTCATCAGAAGGCCAGTAAACAAGCGTATTCTCGATGCCATTCTCGGTCAGATACTTCGAAGTACCACCCGTTGCATAGAGTTCATAACCATGCTGCAGAAGCATTTTGGCTGCATCAAGCATCTCAGCCTTCTGCTTTGCGCCACCCGTTGAGAGCAGAACAGTCTTCTTAGGGATGCGTTGTCCGACGGAAAGCATAGACTTCAGCAGTGTCTGTTGACGAGTCATCGCCTAAGCAACCCACCTCACCCGTTGAGCTCATGTCCACTCCCAGCACAGGATCAGCCTTCTGTAGACGGTTGAAAGAGAACTGTGACGCCTTGATTCCCACGTAATCGAGGTCGAAGAGGTTCTTGTTTGGCTTCTCAACAGGTACGCCGAGCATGATCTTCGTAGCCAGATCAATGAAGTTTAGCTTCAGAACCTTGCTCACAAATGGGAACGAACGACTCGCACGGAGGTTACACTCGATGACGAGAATATCGTTGTCGCGCGCCATATACTGGATGTTGAACGGTCCGTTGATGTGCAGTTGCTTTGCAATCTGCCTACTGATGCGTTTGATACGACGCACTGTCTCCACGTAAAGCTTCTGAGGTGGGAACTGAATGGTGGCATCTCCGGAGTGAACACCAGCGAATTCGATGTGTTCAGAGATAGCATACGCCATGATTTCACCGTTCTGTGCCACAGCATCCATCTCTATTTCCTTTGCATGTTCAATGAATTTGCTTACCACAACAGGGTGATCCTCGCTGACATTGGCTGCCAACTGCAGGAAGCGTGTCAGCTCATCCTTGTTGGAACAGATGTTCATCGCTGCACCAGAGAGGACGTATGAAGGACGAACGAGGACTGGGAAGCCCACCCGATCGACGAACTTATCAATATCATCCATGCTTGTCAGTGCGCTCCACTCTGGCTGATTGATGCCGTTTTCGGTGAGCATTGACGAGAATTTAGCACGGTCCTCGGCGTTATCAATGTCCTTTGCTGCCGTACCAAGGATAGGAACGTTCTGCTCATCCAGGTACATGGCAAGGTTATTTGGTATCTGTCCGCCCGTTGAGACAATCACTCCGTGTGGCGTTTCAGCGTCGATGATGTCCATAACACGCTCGAAAGTAAGCTCATCAAAGTAGAGACGGTCGCACATGTCATAGTCGGTAGACACCGTTTCAGGGTTGTAATTGATCATAATAGACCGATATCCCTGCTTACGAATGGTGTTAAGTGCCTGCACACCACACCAGTCGAACTCCACGGAACTACCTATTCTGTAAGCTCCAGAGCCCAGAACGATGACGGAATTACGGTCGTTGCTGAACGAAACATCCGATGCTACGCCTGCATAAGTGACGTATAGATAGTTCGTTTGGGCTGGATATTCCGCTGCAAGGGTATCAATCTGCTTGACAACAGGCACGATGCCGAAGCCTTTACGCAGTCGGCGTACTATCAGCATCGCCTTGTGCATGTTCTGTTCTTCGCCTTCCAAGCCCACAGCACGTGCTATCTGGAAGTCGGTAAAGCCATAAACCTTTGCTTCACGCAGGAGTTCTTTATCGAGAGTGTTGATGTTTCGGCGCTTCAAAGCCTCATCAATGTCGATGATATGCTTGAGTTTATTGAGGAACCAACGGTCAATCTTCGTCAGATCATGTATCTGATCAACGGTATAACCCTTGTGCATAGCCTTCGAAATGACGAAGACACGCTTGTCAGTAGGCTCACGGAGCGCTGCATCAAGGTCGGGAATCTGCAGCTCTTTGTTCTCAACAAAGCCGTGCATGCCCTGTCCTATCATACGTAAACCCTTCTGAATAGCCTCTTCAAAGTTACGTCCTATTGCCATAACCTCGCCCACTGACTTCATACTTGAGCCTAACTCCTTGTCAACACCACGGAATTTGCTGAGGTCCCAACGTGGAATCTTGCAGACAACATAGTCGAGTGCTGGTTCAAAGAAGGCTGAAGTGGTCTTGGTAACGGAGTTTTTCAGTTCGAAAAGACCGTATCCCATGCCCAGTTTTGCTGCCACAAAGGCCAGAGGATAGCCCGTTGCCTTACTTGCAAGGGCTGAAGAACGGGAGAGACGAGCATTGACTTCGATGACACGATAGTCCTCACTCTGTGGGTCGAAGGCGTACTGTACGTTACATTCTCCTACTATTCCGATGTGGCGTACAATCTTTATGGACAGTGCACGCAGCTTGTGATACTCACTGTTGGTCAGTGTTTGTGATGGAGCAATGACTATTGACTCACCCGTATGGATACCTAATGGGTCGAAGTTCTCCATGTTACAAACCGTGATACAGTTGTCGTAACGGTCGCGTACCACCTCATATTCAATCTCTTTCCAACCCTTCAGACTCTTTTTCCACAAGCACTTGAGGTGAGAAAGAGAACGCTTTTTCACAGAGCGTGTTCAACTCTTCCTCGTTATCAGCAAACCCACTGCCCAGTCCACCGAGTGCATATGCGGCACGAACGATGACAGGATAACCCAGTGTCTTGGCTGCTGTGCGAGCCTGTTGGATGTTTTCACAAGCCTCACTCTTGATGGTTTTGACGTTGATCTCGTCCAATCGCTCAACGAAAAGCTCACGGTCTTCGGTGTTCATGATGGCTTTTACCGGTGTTCCAAGCACTCGTACACCATACTTTTTCAGTACTCCCGTACGGTCAAGTTCCACTCCACAGTTCAGTGCTGTTTGTCCTCCGAAGGACAAAAGGATACCATCTGGACGCTCCTTTGCTATGACGCGCTCCACGAAATAAGGCTGCACAGGTAAGAAATAGATCTGATCTGCAACGCCTTCTGAAGTCTGTACCGTAGCAATATTTGGGTTAATGAGCACTGTAGAAACACCTTCTTCACGCAATGCCTTCAACGCTTGTGAGCCAGAATAGTCGAATTCACCAGCCTCACCAATCTTCAATGCGCCTGAACCAAGTATCAGGACTTTCTTTATTGACTCGTCTTTCATTATTATTTCAGTGTTTCTACGAATTTATCAAACATAAAATCAGTATCAACCGGGCCTGAACAAGCCTCTGGATGGAACTGTGATGTGAACCAAGGGTTCTCCTTATGGCAGATACCTTCATTACTACCGTCGTTCATATTCACGAACAATTCCTTCCAATCGGTGCCCAACGTCGTTGCATCAACAGCATAACCGTGGTTCTGGGAAGTGATGTAACACTTCTCTGTTCCTACCATTCTGACAGGTTGGTTATGGCCACGATGACCGTATTTCAGCTTATATATCGTTGCACCGGCAGCCTTTGAGAGCAGCTGATTACCCATACAGATACCGCAGATAGGCTTCTTGCTCATGTTCATCTGCTTGCGAATGACCTCCACAGCATCGTTACATACGTCAGGATCGCCCGGTCCGTTGGCAAGGAATAGACCGTCATACTGCATGCCAGTATAGTCATAATTCCATGGTACACGAATCACTTCCACACCACGATTGATGAGTGAACGGATGATATTTGCCTTCACTCCACAGTCAACAAGGATAGCTTTCTTGCCTGCACCTTCATTGTAATGGATGATCTCCTTTGTAGAAACAAGGTCTACAAAGTTCACCCCTTCGTAGTCAGCCTCTGGTATATTGTCAGGCTCATCATCGAAGAGAATCTTTCCCATCATCACTCCATGCTCGCGCAAAACCTTTGTTAGTTCGCGTGTGTCGATGCCTGTTATGCCGGGCACATGCTCCCTTTTCAGCCATGAAGCAAGACTTTCTACACCGTTCCAGTGGGAATATTCCTCGGTATAGTCAGACACAATGATGGCTGAGGCATAGATTCTGTCACTCTCCATGAACGTTGGAATACCATTCTTCTCAATGGTGAAGGGTGGTACACCATAGTTTCCGACAAGCGGGAAGGTCATTGTTAGCAGCTGACCAGCGTAGGAAGGGTCGGTCAAACTCTCTGGATAACCCATCATGGCAGTGTTGAATACCACTTCACCTGCCACTGGTGCGTCATATCCAAATGACTTTCCATGGAATTTGTCCCATCACTTAGGACTAAAGTTACGTTCCTCATTTTATTGTTTAATATTGTTGGATTGATACTTCTTTTGTGTTTTACGCCTCAAAAAGCGTGGGATGAACATGTTCATAATAGTTGATGAAGGCTTGATTGACCAATCTCATGCCGCCTGGAGTGGGGTAATTACCCGTGAAATACCAGTCACCCCGATGCTTAGGGATGGCATTATGGAGTCCTTCCACACTCTGAAAGACCAGTTCAACAGGTGTTGTCATACCCTCAGGGCGCAACATCTCAATGATTTTTCGGTTGATTTCATCAACGGTGAAGGGCTTATAGATAGCCCGAACGGCGTTTTTGATTGGGTTCTTTGCGTCATTCTTCGGCTTTTCAAGCTCCTTTTTGCATGCCTCATAGATCTCTTTCAACAGCTGTTCCATACCCCTTTCGCGGATAAGAGCTATCGTTGCACGGAAGACACAGAACTCTTCCAGACGTGGCATGTCGATGCCGTAATAGTCAGGATAGCGTATCTGGGGTGCGCTGGAGACCACAACTATCTTCTTAGGGTGCAGCCTATCGAGGATACGAAGGATGCTTTCCTTCAGTGTTGTACCACGAACGATGGAGTCATCAATGATGACAAGGTTGTCCTTATAGGGCTGAATGCACTCGTAAGTGATGTCATAGACGTGCGAAGCGAGGTCCTTTCGGGATGTACCCTCCGTGATAAACGTGCGCAACTTGATGTCTTTCCATGCCACTTTCTCTGATCTTACGTCCTGACGGATGATGTTATAGAGTTCATCTGGTGATGGATTATCGCCTAAAGCAGACAGTTGCTCCACCTTTCGGGCGTCTATCCACTCTTTAAATCCGTGTATCAGACCATAGAAAGCTACCTCTGCGGTATTCGGAATATAGGAAAGAACAGTGTGAGTGGTGTTATAATCCACTGCTTTCAACACCGGTTCCGTCAGTTGCCGACCCAGTTGCTCACGCTCTTTATAGATATCTCGGTCCGAACCACGTGAGAAATAGATGCGTTCAAACGAACAATCAGCTCGCTCTTTGGGCTCTAATATCTGCTGAAGAGAGCACTCTCCACGTCTGTTTACTATCAAAGCCTGACCCGGTTGCAGCTCTTTTATGTCCTCACACTCAAGGTCGAAGGTGGTCTGAAGCACCGGACGCTCACTGGCAAGGGCTACTATCTCATCATCTATATAATAGAATGCGGGGCGAATAGCCCACGGGTCACGGATAGAGAACATCTCTCCCGACCCCGTCTGACCACAGATGACATATCCGCCATCGAAGTCTTCCATCGTTGTCTTGAGCACATTACTCATCTGGACATGCTCTTCTATATAATGTGTGATGTCACTTTTCGTCAGTCCGAGCTTCTGTGCATCCACGAAGTTACGCTCCACTTCACGGTCCAGGCGGTGCCCCATGAGTTCAAGGAGCAGATAAGTATCACTGTAGATACGTGGACATTGTCCCTGATCGGTCAGCTTCTCGAAGATATCCTCTATATTGGTCATGTTGAAGTTACCGCACATACAGAGGTTCTTAGCCTTCCAATTGTTCCTGCGAAGGAACGGATGGACATAAGAAAGGCCACTCTTGCCGGTAGTAGAATACCGTAGGTGGCCCATATAAAGTTCGCCTGCAAAGGGAAGATTAGCTTTTACAAAAGACACATCAGACAGCTTCTCCTGTGAGAAGTCCTTATAGTGTTTGTGAACATTAGCGAAGATTTCAGTGACAGCATTCTTCCCTTCAGCCCGCTCACGGAACATATATTCATTCCCAGGTTCGGACGAAAGCTTCACGGAAGCAAGTCCTGCGCCCTCCTGACCACGGTTGTGTTGCTTCTCCATCATAAGATAAAGCTTGTTAAGACCGTACATCCAGGTCCCATATTTCTCCTGATAATACTCCAGTGGCTTCAGTAAACGGATCATCGCCACACCGCAATCCTCATGAATATTCTTTTCCATTAATAAGATGTTATGTCTTCCTTTAATATTTATTCTGCTACAGATATCAAACGTACAGGTACGCACAGATATTGTGCGTACCGTGTATGTAAGTTCTATTCTACCGTTACCGACTTGGCAAGATTACGTGGTTGGTCAACGTCTTTGCCTTGCAGACGGCAATATGATAAGCCAACAGCTGCAGAGGGATGGTTGCTACCAACGGTTCCAGGCAGTCCATGGTGTCAGGAAGTTCGATGACTGCATCGGCAATCTTCGATATTGTCGTGTCACCCTTGGTCACAATAGCTATCACCCTACCCTGTCTTGCCTTTATTTCCTGGATGTTACTGCGTACTTTCTCATACATTCCGTTGTGCGTTGCGATAGCAACAACAGGCATATCAGAGTCGATCAGCGCGATAGGACCGTGCTTCATCTCGGCTGCTGGATAGCCTTCAGCGTGGATATAGGAGATCTCCTTCAGTTTCAAAGCACCTTCCAGAGCTACCGGATAGCTGAAACCACGACCGAGATAGAGGAAGTTTCGAGCGTAAGTAAACGTACGTGCCATGTCGGCAATCTGGTCGTTCACCTTCAGAAGGTCCTTTATCATGGCAGGGATCTGCGCCAGTTCCTTCACCGTCTTGACGTATTCGTCATGGCTGACGGTGCCCTTAGCGTCAGCAAGCGCCAAGGCAAACATCGTCAGAACAGTAACCTGACCGGTGAAAGCCTTCGTTGATGCCACACCGATCTCCGGTCCTACGTGGATATATGTACCCGTGTCTGTGGCACGAGGGATGCTCGATCCGATGGCGTTACAGATGCCATAGATGAAGGCACCACGCGACTTTGCAAGCTCAACGGCTGCCAAGGTGTCGGCTGTCTCACCACTCTGTGAGATGGCAATGACGACATCCGACTCGCCAACAACGGGGTTACGATAGCGGAACTCACTGGCATATTCCACCTCAACGGGGATGCGGCAGAAGGTTTCTATCATCTGTTTACCAATCAATCCGGCATGCCAGCTGGTGCCACATGCCACGATGATGATGCGTTTAGCATTGAGAAGCTTGCTGCGATGGTCAATGAGTGCACTGAGCGTGACGTGGTCATGCTCAACATTGATACGTCCACGCATGCAGTTGGTCAGGCATGCCGGCTGCTCAAAGATCTCCTTGAGCATGAAGTGAGGGTATCCACCTTTCTCTATCTGACCCAGATTCATGTCGACGGTCTGCACCTCTGGTGACAGTTCTTCATTGAGAATGTTCACCACCTTCAGCTCTTCTCCGAGTTTCATCACGGCAATGTTACCGTCATCAAGGTACACTACCTTGTCCGTATACTCAATGATTGGACTGGCATCAGAGCCTAAGAAGAACTCACCATCGCCGATTCCCACTACCAACGGACTTTGTTTGCGGGCTGCAATGATGGTATCTGGATGACGCTTGTCGAGCAATGCGATGGCATAAGCACCGATAACCTGATGCAAGCAACCTGAACTGCCATGAGCAGACTGAGGTTTTTCTTTGTCTGTATGTAGTCAATCAACTGTACAAGCACCTCAGTGTCGGTCTCAGACTGGAACTCTATGCCCTTCTCCATGAGGTTATGCTTGATCTCTGCATAGTTCTCAATGATGCCATTATGGATGATGGCGAGGTTCTTCGACTGTGAATAATGAGGGTGAGCATTGACAGATGAAGGCTCGCCGTGCGTTGCCCAGCGGGTGTGAGCAATGCCAATGTGACCCGTTATGTCCTTATCGGCGCAGAATTCTTCCAAGTCTGCCACCTTACCTTTCGTCTTATAGACACTGAGATCACCGTCTTCATTGATCAAAGCAACGCCTGCACTGTCATATCCTCTATACTCAAGACGCTTCAATCCCTTGATAAGAATGGGGTAAGCGTCGCGGTTTTTTCCTAAGTATCCTACAATACCACACATAAAAACTATTATCCTTTCTTTTTAAAAACGACCAAAATGGGAATATTCTCTCATCACTCTGAGCAACCGTTTCATACGGTGCAACGAGATTGGATGTTACAGAATATTCCCATTTCTTTAATATAATGCCACAGCCCAGGACGTCTTGTCCGGGGCAAGGTGTGCATGTTATTTTCTTAAAACACTTACCAGCAGCGAGGCGATGGACGTCACGATACCAATGAAAGAGAACCAGATGGTGGTTGAACTGCCGATACCGGAGTTCTTAGCCTTCACCGTGTTTGGCTCAACATAGAGGATATCGTTCTGCTGGAGATAGTAATAAGGTGAGTTGATGAGGTTTGCATCGTTGAGATTCAGGCGTACTGCATGCTTCTCACCCTTTGCATCTTCGCGTATCAACATCACGTTGTCACGTCTACCATAGATGGTTAAGTCACCGGCTTGAGCCAATGCTTCCATCACACTCATCTTCTCTGTTGACACAGGAATAACCCCTGGCTTGCCCACTTCACCCGTCACCGTGATGCGATAACTGCTCATGCGTACCGTGACAATGGGGTTTTCGGTGCGTGCAAGATAAGGTTGAATCTTACTCTTGATTAAGTCTTCACACTCCGACTTCGTCAGTCCACTGACGTGGATCTTACCGATTACGGGGAAATTGATGAATCCTGAGTTGTCTACAAGATACCCTTGCAATGAGCCACCACCAGCGCTCATCTGCTTGCCTGAGCCAAGCTGGTTGCGCACCTGTAGGTTAAAAGGTGCTGCTGCATCGGGATCCGTAGTGTTTACTGTAATGGTTAATTCGTCTTTTGGCATGATACGCGCATCAAACAGTCCACGTGAACCAGCCAGACTCGTTGAATCAATGTTCGTGAAATAAGGCACTCCCTTGCCGGAACCGCACCCTGTCAGGAACATGATCATAGCCGTAGCTACGAGGGAATAGATAATTTTTTTCATTTAAGTTATAGCGTGATTGTCAACTATCAACATTAATTTTTTGCAAAAAAATACAATTATTTTTTTGATAGCAACAAACGAATAATCATTTTTTTCTCTATTTAACTTTTTGCGAGGGTGAAATGAGTTGAATTCTACTGAAAGTGCCGCCTCTCTTGTCGCTTTTCTGGACGAAACGGGATGTGCTTTGCTGCCTTTTTGGAAAAAAAGGGATGGGGAGAACGGATGGGAAGATGTCGCAGGGTGGCGACTGATGATGCTTGTCCGTGAGGGGTGAGGGGGTATCAGCTGGGGGGGTGAGGGGTGCTCGTCTTCGCACGGACTGTCCGAAGGATTGCATGCGCCATAGTAATGTTTTTCACAACAAGAAAATACCTTACAAAAAAAGAAGCACGATGAAGTGGAAAATGAAAGGAAATGGTGAAAAACCGGCTTTGTAACCTTTAGATTATCAAGGGGTTACAGATAGGCTTGTAAAAGACGCCCTTTTGCGTTGTAAAACATGCCCTTTTACCATGCAAAAGGTGCCCTTTTGAAACGCAAAAGGGCACCTTTTAGAATGTAAAAGAGCGTAGATTGTTTTCTCTACTGCTATTTTTCTTTACTTAATATCATCATAAGCGCGTATCGCTTGTAGGAAACGATTGTTCACATCATCGAATGTGTAGAGTCCATCGGCATTCTGTTGCAATCCTTTCAGCTTCAAAGCGTAGATCTGTGGAGCGTTCTGGAGGTCGAGAAGTGACATCTTCTTCAACTGATCAGTGCTCTGATAAACGATGTTTATACCTACATATGCCTTGCCGGAAGCATCGACCCACTTCTCAAAGACGAGCTTTGAGCCGATTGGAGTCTTCTTCTCTATAGAGTTAGGGAGGGAGTATTCCTCAACGCCGAGTGCTGCATCAACACTTGCAATATTGGAGTCGTGACCGCAGAGGAAGGTGAATTTACGTCCTTCAGCGTTCAGTTCGTCATACATATACTGCAGAAGTGGGTGCGCAACGTTCACAGCTACGATAGGAGCAGTGAAGAGAACGTCACCGTAAACATCCTTTATCTTGGCAATCTTTGTCCAGTCGTCACGTGTGATCTTGTGTCCGAAGGCTGCCTTTAGCTCGTCTGGTTCCTCGTAATACTGCAGGATGAAGGCATCAGAAGCAGAGTTTGCATTCTTCAATGAGCCCTTCATTCCTGGCTCTTGGTTCAGTTCGAGTGTGATGCGGGTGTCGTTGTTTACGAAGTCTTTCACCTCACCTTTCTTATAATAGTCACTCTGTTTGAGGTCGAGAACCTTTGAGATGATGTCGTAACTGTCCTTCAAACTCTTGTTGATACCAACGAGTCCTTCCTTTCCACCCATTGCTTCTATCTGCTTCATAGCCTCAGCACGGAAGGCTTCTGTGCTCTTTGTGAGACGTGGGAAGAAGATAGGGTCCATCTTAGATGGTACATAACGATGGTTCACACGCAGTCCTGCAACAGGCATGAAGCCGCCAGAGAAGTACTGTGCTGTGGCAATACAACGCTGCATAGAGTTGGCATAGACGTTCACTTCATCAACTGTTGGCACGTAGTTCTCGGTGAAGAGTCCTTCGTTGACCGTCCATTTGCGGAAGAACTGTCCCATTTCAGTCTCCAGAACACCGCCACGCAGTGTCAGTTCGCTGGATGCTGACGACCAGTTTGTCCATTGATGAGGAGTCATCTTGCTCAGTGCTGACCCGTTTGTTGACAACGGTGAACGGATGTTATGGCGTGACAGGATGACGACTTCCTTTAGTTTGTACTTTCCTTTGAAGTCCTGTGGGCGCTGCAACTGTGCCATTGCAAGGGATGGACACATGATGGCAAGCACCAGAAGAAGTAATAATGAATTTAGTTTACGCATGGTTATGTATTCTTAAAAGGGCCTCCCCAAACCCCTCCAGGGGGAGGGGATGTGCTGATAAGTATGGGCTTATCATGGTGTTGGGGATTACCGATTGTGTTTCCATCTATCGGTAATCCTTATGCAATCTTGTCTCCTTTCCCTTCGGAAAGGTTGGGGGGAGGCAATTATTTAAAACTTAAACTGCAAACGTGTTTCAAGCATTGAAACAGTGTTGTTAGCGAAGGCTGCGTTGTCAGTAGCACGTGTGATAGAACCACGAACACGCCAGATCATGTACTTGTTGATATAGTAGTTGAAGGTCAGTGACCAGTCATTTACCTTACCACCATAGATGTTTGCATCCTTATCGGTCAATGTTGAGTAGTTATAAGCAGCTACAAGCTCCATTGAACCTGGGTCTGGTGTAGCGATACCGGCGTCAGCTTTGGTATAGGTATAGCCCTGTCCCTTGATGAGATAACGCAGATTACTGTATGCACCCCACGCACTATAGTTAGGCATAGCATTGTCACGCTTGATGCCAACATAGTAGTATTGAGCCTCAACACCGAAGTTTCCGCATGCAGCAGTGAGTTCTGGAGAGAACTTCCAGAGCGCCTTTGCGTCAGTGATGGTAGCTTCCTGTGCCATAACACTTGCTATACGGGTTGGGAATGGAGCCTTCAAGGTGTATGAACTATGGCTCAAAGCAGCTGTCTTATTATATCTTGGAGACTCGTAAGCACCACTGATACCAACGTGGAAGATCTTTCCGCGCTCGGTCATTGGGCGCCAAACCAGACGTGTCATCACACCCCAAGCCTCGTTACCAAGCTTGTCTGTTGACATTTTCATGGCATCATTCTCTGCAAAGACGGATGCTGTAGCATGGAATTTCTCACCAGCATGAACGTACATAGCACCGAGCAGACGGCTATTGAAGAATGCTTGGTTAGCCAAAGGCTCCTCCATTGAGACCTTGAAGCTTGATGAAGTAGCACTCTGTTGACCGAACTGATGAACGAAATAACCTAACCTTACGAGGTTCTCTTTGTTGAAGTTATAATCAAGACTGATGTCCTTCAGTGACAATGCCTGGCGTGCATAACCCACGTCAACCTTTGCTTTCCACTTGCCATAGGTGGCACTTAATCCCACACGAGCATCTGGAATAGCCACACCATCATTGAGTTTCTGGTCCACAGACTCATCAGTTGAGTGCATAACACCTGCATCCATAAGGATACGTCCAGATGGTTTTACAACTAACTTCGGCTCATCTTCTTGCTGAGCGAAGGCTCCTGCACATGCCATAAGGCCACAGGCTGCGAAGAGAATTATTCTTTTCATAGGTTTAATTTTGGATAGAATAGGGGTTCTTCATCCTTTCTTTTCTCTCCAAGGTGGGGAGAGTCGTCACCGGAAGAAGCCGGTTGGGATCTGAAAGTAAGGCTTCAGAACACCTGTTATTTCATTGTTTCGATGTTACAAATTTAGGTTTTGCTTCTTTATCCTCGCCCCTTTAACATGGAAAATGTTGCTGATGTCGCCCCTCCCCATGCTGAAAGGGGACGAGGATGAAGCCTTCTTTTGATTCAATGGGTTGCCTTTTTTTATTCAAAGGGCTACCACATATCATCTACTTAATTGCCTTCCTTAATTGAAGTGGCTACCTTTTTTGAATCAATCGGTTACCATCCTTCAATTAATTGGGCTTCTATTTGACCTAATTGGCTGCTATTTTTAATCTAATTGACTATCTTATATGATTCTATTGGCTGCCTTATATGATTTAATTGGTTGCCTTAAAGGTGCTCTTTGCTACCTTTCCTTCCTTCTGAAGTTTAGCAAATTCCTTCTTAGCCTTGGCAAGTTGAGCCTGGAAAGCAGGATCAGCATGGAGTCGAGCCACAACTGCTGCACTCACAAGGCGCGCTGCGTCAACGTCACTCTGCCAGTGATAACCACAGATAACACGGCTTTGTCCCATCTGATAGCCACGCTCAAGGATCTCATTCTGGCGGTCAATGTTGATCTCAGCAAGCACTAATGCAGTTGCCCAACCTATGGCTGTGTGGCCAGAAGGGTATGAACCGTTGGTTGACAGTTCCTGCTGCTGCTCAGGATTGCAGGTCATCTCTTTATAGAAAGCGAACGGACGAACACGCATGTAATGGTTTTTAGCACTGCGAGTAGCCAAGTCTCCTGCGTCTTCACGCATGTTTAACACAAGCTTATATATCTCTGGAGTGGTCTCTTTGCTTATCTTTATGCCGAAAGCCTCCGAGAAAGCGTTAGGCACACCATCACCTCCTACGCGTGCATCGGCTGCTGCCTGATCGCCACGGGGCGTGTTGCGCTGCATCTTTCCCCACTGATACTGTGCCTCATCATAGAGAAACTGTATGCTACCGGGCTGTGGTGGAGCAGGAAGAAGGTCTAATGAACTTACCTGTTGGCCATCCTGAAGATAATAAAGGTCGGGTTTCGTACGTGCATCCTTTATCTTTGTTGCTGCATTCTGTGCGAAAGTCGTTACTGAAAACATTGCCAGTAGACCGACGAATAGAGTTTTTCTTTGTCATTGGGTCTTTGGTTTAAATAGGTTTAAATTTATCTTCTTTTAAATAATTGGTTGTTGCAAAGGTAAGAGAAAAGTATGAAAAAAAATAGTTGCAATTGACATTTTCCTTGATAAACATCAATTGCAACTATATTAATTTACTGATAAACAGTTGGTTATATCATTCAGAAAGTTTGAGGATATAGTGCACAATACTTGCCTTTTCATGGCTGCAATATGCCTCTAATGCCTCTTTATTGTCACCAATCTTACTGTGATAGAGTCGGCTGACGACGGGATTCAGATTGCCATAGATGCCCAACATTCCCGGCAACAACGTGCGTTTCACTTTCGGAAGCGCCAGAAGGAGGGTCAGAACACGTACCTGCTGACTGTTGGCATTGGCAAAATGGAAGATATCATTGCACACTTCACGGTCTGTAACACTGAAAGATGCGAAGAAATCATTGATCTTCCGACTTATTTCGTCGGTGATGTCGCGTGCAGCAGACTCTATATCGGCAAAGAGTTGGGTGTTAAATTTCCTGATTCGACGCTCTTCGTTCTCCTCAACCACCTGCTCGTGCACCTCAGCATACGATTGCATCAACTCCTGCAGACGCTCCATCATGCGTATCTGCAGCACTCTTTCGTGGATGATATGCAGCGAACGAAGCAGCAAAATACGGTCTTTGCCTTCCATATTATGCTCTGTCTCAAGCAGTTCTTCCGTCAACTGTGCCGTCATGTGGGGATAAGTATTGATGCTTCCCAGCTCTTCCAGCGTACGGGTGACGAAGGTCTTGATGATGCTAAGCCCTTGTGGCGTAAAGATATTCTCGTATTCTGCCTTCACATGGGCGTAGTCTTTATACACTTCCGACATTGGTTTGCGCTGCATATTATCGATGATACGTGCCGTCAGGAGGGCTATCCCGTCGTTCAATCCAGGGAGTATCAGTGCACCATCCACCGACTTCCGAATCTTCTCCACCCGTTCCGTAAGTTCTTCTATGTGGTTGATCCACATGTCATTACGACTGCATTGCTGCTGAATCTCCTCTATTTCTTCCGTCCGACGGGCAAGAAGTGAGGATTCAATCATCGCTGGACGGTCATAGACATCAAACTTCTTGATGCGTTCTATCTGCTCATTGAGGATGTTCACCATCTTCAATGCGGCGTCACGGTTCATCTTTGCGATGCTTCCCGACAGTCTTGCGAGCTGCTCATTGGCTGCATGACTGTTGCGAGAGGTGGTCTCTATGCTGTCAATCTGCTGACATATCGTGTCGATACTCTCCCTTTCTGCCTCACTGAACTGCCCCTTCATGGCGACAAGTGGTACCAATCGGCGGTGTAGATCGTCCTTACTGGCTTGCAACTGGCGGTGTTCTATGCGGCGTTGGCGCAGATATCCTGCCAGAGCAATGGTGATAATGATGATAATACCCAGTACGATGAGCCCCAGAAGGTGAAGGTTGGGGGCATCACCATTGAACTCTATCCACGTAGCTTTGCCTTCTTTCCCTGGCTGAAGACGCAGAACACCGAGGTCGGAACCGGCATAAAGCACTCCATCACGCACGAAAGTAGCTTTGGAATTGAACCGAATATCACCGAAGAGGAGCCCCTTGTCAATGAGTTTCTTACCACGAAGGACGTATTTATGCACACCTGTCTCGGGCAAAGTGTAGAGGATACTGTCGCCAATGGCAAAGAGTTGACTGCATCCATCGGCTCTCAGTGAGTCGCCTCCCACGACCTGTAGCTCATGATTCGTGAGCAGAATGAGGTGCTGAGGAGTGCCTTTGGGGTGGCAACACTGTTGATAAACACTTCACGAGCCGTCCCCGCGACGGGTTTCATACGGTCTCCACTGCCGATAAAGACACCATGATTGAGCGTAGAAAGCAACAGATGACCGCCACCAAGAGACTGTGTGAAGGAGGTGATGTACTTATCACGCATGCAAGGAACGGTATCAACGGTCCCCTTCTGCATACTAATGGACAACAGATAGTCCTGAACTCCGAGCAGGATGCGCTGCTTTCCGGGCTGGATAGCCATCGTTGTGATGCGTGTCTCGGGCTGACAAAGCACCTTCGGGTGGGCAAAGAGCTGATTGATAAGATAGCTTTTACCCGTCGTAAGCCTACAAAGTTGGTTGTTGGTGTTGTAATAAAAGAGGTTATCCCCCACTACTCGCATCTCAATGGGTTGTTCATTCTTCTCGAAATCATACACTTTCTCAGCTACCGTGTCGCCCTTCTGCTGGCGGAAAAGCTCATGCCGATTGTTCAGATAGAACGATGTAGCCTCGTCAGAGCATGCTGCTATGACGGGATCATTGGCATTGAACACTCCCAGATGGTGTGGAATGTGCCATACGGCATACTCTGTGAGCACCACGGAGAAGCCTGTTCCGTCGTTAGGAATGACGATGTGGTGTGCACTTGAGGGGATGTTATGCAGCAAAGGGGTGTTGACGAAACGGTGCTGATCATCGGAAAGGAGAACACCAGAGGTCGTTATATAATAATGTGTAGCCCCAACCTGATAGTAAGCCAGCGCCGATTGCGGTATGGTTGTCGTCACTGCCTTGCTCCCGTCAGCCTCTTCCGTGATGAGACGGTTGTCACTCAGACTGCAGAGGCGGCCGTTATAGATGCCAACCTGTCGGAAACTGGTACCTTGATGGCGCAACGTAATCTCTCGGGAGCGCATGTTCAGTGCGATGACACCGTTCTGTGTGGCAGCAAAAAGCCACCGTCCGGCATGGCACAGACTGTTGACAAGGAACGGTTCGCCCGTCATTGCCGTTGCCGACTGTGCCGAAGGATAGAGCAACCGGAGCCGTGCAGCCGCCTGATTCGTTGCCATTGAGTAGAGTCCCTGCGACGTAGCGATGAAGATAACACTGTCTGTCAGGTCGATATCATACGGTGAATAACGGTTGCCCTTGCGTGGGATGTTGAACGTAGAACGATGAATCAGCGTGTCACCAGCCATCTCCCATAGTTGTAGTCCCGCGTTGCGCGATGCTATCCACAGTCTTTGCGGATGCCGTAGGTCCCGTTCCACGTCGTAGATACGGTCCAGTCCCGTGTCAAAACGTTGCCGTTTCTCCCCACTGACATGCCATATCACACCCGTCTCCGTACCCACCCAGTAGGCAGAGTCATCAGATGAGAGTGCCGAGAGCCGTTCCTCATAGTGGTATTCCTTCTCTGAGAACATGCGCACAGGAGCCTCCTGACGGCAACTGGTGATGCTGATGAGCAACAGAAACACTGCACACAACCACCACATAACCCCCATTCCCCTACTGTTATGATGGAAATTAATTGTCATTCTTTTCTTCTTTACCCTGCAAAAGTACTTAGAAAGATTGGAATAATAATGGAAGATGAAGAAAAAGAAAGCATCATAACACAGCCAAAAGCATAAACCATCACAAGCCTGAACACAAACCCGGCAGAGCCTGAACACAACCTCGTCACAGCCTCTCCCCCGTCCCCTCTCCGAAGGGAGAGGGGCGTAATAAGCGGGATTCCCCTTGGGTTTAGTGCACAGAATTTGGTATTTTAGGATTTAATTCGACTGCTTTCGGACTTGGCGAGTAAACTGCTTAAATACGATAAAGCATATTTTTGAACTCCAAATCTTAACGCTTCGAGAATTAAACACAGAACTTTAAACTATAATTCTCTGTACTTTCCTTATTTCATCCTCTCTATTACTGTATGCTTCAAGGCATTCATTTCAACTACAAACCGTAGACTTCCAAGAATTAAACCCTGCACTTTAAGCCCTAAATCTTAGTTCTTCTATTTCCCCAACACCCAGCAATCCGTATCCCGCCAGGCACATCCCCTCCCCCTGGAGGGGCTTGGGGAGGCCGTAACTCGAGGCTTAGTGAGCCACCATATCCCACCGTATCCTCTCACATCCCCTCCTTCGGCTTCCTAAGGTAAAATCCAAAGATTTTCCAAGAAAAGTTTATATTCCACTGTAATTTCTAAGTTAATGTCTTTTTATTTACATTTCCCTGCCATATTGTTTATGCTATTTCTCTCTCCATTCTTCTGACTATCTCGTGATTATACTCATAATCATAGTCATGCTTTACCAAAGAGAACATGATGTGCAGCAGTTTGTTTGCTACATTATTAAGGATCACAGCATATGGCTTACCCTTCTCCCTGAGCCTTTCACTATACTTCCTGAGTTCCGTATTGGCAAGCATGGCGCTTTTTGCAGCCATTCTTAAGTATCCCTTGAGCATCTTGCAACAGGCGTTTCTATACGGACTCTTCCTGTGTACCGATGTCCCAGAGTCTTCATAAAAAGTGAAGCATCCGCAGTAGCATGACATCTTGTTAGGTGTGGTAATCTTCTTAAAATTCCCAGTGTAAGCGATAAGAGCTGCACCATTAATCAGACCGATACCAACAATGGAAGTAAGATGCTGGTAGTTCTTTTCCATCTCCTCATCTTCTTTCATAAGGTTTCTAATCTCCTCGTCACATTCTCCGATAACCTTGTCAAGCCTCTTGATTTCTGCCTTTGACAGTCGTTCTATACATTTCCAGGCCTTACTGTTCCTGTTCACCAGTGTCTCTTTCTTATTCGCTAACCTAACCTTGCATTCCTTTCTCCGTTCAACCAGGCTGTCACGATAGCAAATGAGTTCCTTTAAGTCTGCGATAGCTTCTGCGTCTGGGACAAAAGCCGTATACCGACTCTGATGTCTGGCTGCATACTGTGCTATTACTTCAGAGTCTTCCTTATCACTCTTACCTCGTTGGAAGCCCTTGGAACAGTGTATTTGCAATGCACTTTCCCGCCACACATTCAGTCCATTTTTGTGGAGCCAATGACACAGAGGTAAATCGTAACTGCCCGTCGTCTCCATACAAAACAGAGCTTCATCCATCTGACCACGGCTCTTAATGACTTTCCTTACCCAGGCTGTCATACTCCTAAAGCCTGATGGTCTGTTGTCAAACTTACTATACCCCAGCTTCTCCACCAATTCATAGCTCTCAATGTGAATTACTGTCACATCCAATGTTTCTTTGGAAACATCTATTCCAATACAAATCTTTTTCATATCTTTGCATATTATTTTTATGGAATACATTGACCGAGAAGTTGTGTAGTGTGTCACTTTATATAGGCTATATGCCTAACTTCCTACTTACATTTTGCAGCTTCAATCCAGAGGGACTAAGACCAAGTTTAAACTCAAGGTTTAGAGGGGCTTTAGTTTATCCCTCTGGCGGTCAATTTTTCCTTACAACAACAAAGGTAAAAATTAATCGAGCTTAAAGAGAATTTCTACTCTTTTTCTTTCACTGCAAAGATAAAGAGGGGCTTGGGGAGGCTCTTCTTCCCTTACTCTTCCTGTTCCCATTCGTCCCAATCACCTACCTGATCTTCTTCAAACGGGTTGGGTTTACTTTCCGCATGGTCACCCTGGTCGGACGCTTCAATCATGATTGATTCAATATTTACATGATGAATAGTAGCCAAAGGCTGTATATATATCTTCTTCATTGCTATCTTTTTATTTTACGGTTATCTTCTTTCCATTTACGATGTATATGCCTGTCGGCACGTGGAAGGTGCGTGTCTCACCAGCTTTCACTGTGGTTCTTGCCACCATCTGTCCCGTCAGACTGTGTATTCTCACCTCCGTATCCTTCTTACTCTTGGTGATGATGGTGTTATCAGTTGTGGTAACAGCCAGCGTCACATCGTTGTTCAGTTCGTCAATACCCGTTGGTGTCTTGTCATCTGTGGTGTCATCGAAGGCTATTTCCATTGCTATGAACGCCTTAGCTGCCGCTGCTGGCGACCCGTTAAACTTATAAACGGCACGGAAAGGCCACTGATAGAGCACGTCTTTGCGCAGGTTTCGAAGGGCAACAAACTTATTATATGAGAAGTAGAACACGTCCTGATTCGTTGCTTTGTTCATCCTTACACCCGAATAAGTGTGGTAACTTGTGAGGTTTGCTGCCGCCCCGTCGAGTGTGTTCTGCACTGTTTCGCCCGCTATGAGTTGGTTTCGAGTTTGTTTTCTCAATGAAAGCCCCCTTCTGACGTACTGTGAAGAGCACCTGCGGAGTGGCATTTGTACGAGGAAGGCGCACCATGTAATCCGTGTTTGCAGCTGCATCAGCCGTCAGTTTACTGAACTGTGCCGTGGCTTGATAGTCCGTTCCCTGCATGGATGGTGTACTGGTGTAAGTCAGTCCGTTGTCTTTCATCTTTCCAACGGTGAACTCATAGAAGCCGCCGAGGTCGTCTTTATGCTCGCCATTGGCGTCCACTGTCAGTGCGAAAGGCAGTACAATAGATGCATAAGTGTCGGTACCATAGCCCTGATAAGTCACCTGACGTGCGTATGTAGCATACTTATCTGCAGCGAGCTGGATGCTGAATGGCGCAAAGAAAGGATTCTTATCGATGAGCTGGAAGTCGACAGGTGAGGTGAAATCCGTTGTACTTCCTTCCTTCATAACAGCCACATTGTGTGTCGTTGCCTGTGCTGCTGAACGGTAAGGGAGGTATATGATAGCGTTCTTAGCCAATGGGTTACGGAACGTGTTCATGCTCATTATGCCCGTTGAAGCATCGTTCGTACTACCCACAACACTGAAGAGTTCGGAGTTATCAACGTACAATATCTGGTCGAATGACGCTGGAGCATTGCTTCCACCGAGTGCTGTTGTCATGGCATCTTTTATCTGTGAGAGTGTCAGATAGCCATAGGAAGCATTGCCTTCCGTGTCAAATCCGGCATCAGTGGTTGTGATCTTCGCCCCATACATAGCCTCTTCGTTGTCCTGATCAGCAGCCGTCTTGTAGTAATTGGTCTTGTCATAGATCTTCGTCCACTCCACTTTCGGTGTGTAATTGCCCGTTGTCAGCTCGATATTCGTGGTGTAATAGGCATAAGCATCGTGCTGTTCCTTCTTCGTTGGAGCAATGTTGTATCGCGTTTCGTCCTTTGTGAAGAGGTAAAGAGTCTTCGTTTCGCCTATCTGTACCACAGCGTTTGCGGCGTTGAAGTTACCCCCTTGTGCTGTATAAGCAGCTGCACTGAACGGCGTTTCAGTAAGGTAAAGCGTCGCAAGGGTGTTCCTGTTACGGTCGAGCTCCGCTGAATTATTGAACAAGAAAGCCTTGTTACCCGCCACTTTCACGTCTATTTTGTCCAGATAAGAGTGGTCCGGGTCATATCCACTACCGTAAAGATCGTTGCCATTGACGGGTGTATACTTCGAACCTACAAAGCTATAACGCACCTTTCCATCACGAGGATCACAGTTAAGGTAGGTCTCATCGGCAAAGAGTGACTTCAGATTGCGGAAGGAGAAGGTACCTTGTGAAGGCGTTGAGAAGCCGAGTGGCACTTTATATACAAAGAGATCGCCACCCATTTTGAAGTCTGTTGCATTCGTAAACGTACGTGTCATCTCCTCACCTTGCGCTCCTGTGCACACGATATCTGCCGTACTGACATACGGATTCAATGGTTCCATCTTCACATCTACGTTCACTAACGCCATACCGGTGGTGTTTTCAATTGCAAACTTCACTGCATCGTTGTTCAAACCACTAATGCTGAAGGTGCCATTGCTGTTGGCTGCCGACACGTTTTCAGTCCTTTCAACCGTTGTTCCGGTCTTATCGTATATCTTCAAGGTGAAGTTCTGCGGTGTGAAAGATGACCCTGCAGCCTCACGTTTGGGGTATTCGCCACGTGAATAATAGGAAAGTACGGTCTGTGCAGCGGTAGAACCTGTTGCAGGAACATACGTTAGATAGTATCTTGAACCATAGTTGAGGTTGTAAAGTCTACCTTCTGTATCGAAGAACCAGTTCATACTGGCATGTGAAATGTTTGTTGTTGTCGTGATGGTGTAGTCGTATGACGTTGTGCGTTGCCCTACTGTGAGATAGGTTTTCGCCCCACCTGTACCCTGCATGTAAATACGTCCCAAGGCATCTTGCTCCCAACTGGAGGCTAAAGAGGTCCATTGCAGGTTGCTGTTAAGGTATGCATTCACCCCTTTTTTCTTTATTCTAAAGCCCCGTTGACTACCAGATTGACTCGTACCATACGTATATTTAAAGGTTGCACCAGTGATACGATAGCCCACAGGGACGGTGTTTGTTTTCCCGTCAGCGTATGTATTCACAATCTTTGTAGGTGCTTCTATGTAGTAAACACCGCTCTTCAACGCATTCCAGTTGGTGCTTCCCGACTGTAAAGCTGAGATGTATTGATTGCTTCCTGTCGTCTTTTTCCATGTTCCGTTCTCAACGGCTGACTCGTGAAAGAGCTTCACCGTGGCTTCCATCTGCTTGATATTGCTTGGCATATAAGCCAGGAACTTCTTGCCATTCTTCTCTATTCGTTTGATTTCTCCTACATCAATCTTACGTGTTTCGAAGCCATTCTCCACGAGATTGGTCAACTCTTCCGACACGTTTGACGGTGAAATAGACACTGGGAACTCCACATCCGGAGCGATATCAACCTCGAATGACTCGTATTCAAAGCCTGCAAGCGTGTTGGAAGTGCTATGATCACCAATGAAAGTGAAGTAAATCACGTTGCCAAGGTTATCCGTTGTCCCGTTACCACGCGTCAGTTCGTAGGTCTTTGTCTTACCGTCACCAGTGTGATAGATTCTGATTGGCGTACCAATCCATTGCATACCGGAATTGTCTTTACGTGCATTCTCCACAGCAACGTCCGATTGTGGAATCTCACCGAAGTACCAATCCGTTGTTTGTCCCCATGTTAGCTTCTGTGTTCCATTGGCGAATTGGAAGGATTTGTTCAAGATTTCGTAGTCAGCCTGCCCATAGCTACCTTTGAGATTGTTCTTGATGCGGATGGTGTACTTCGTGATGCGGTATCCTTTTGGCACTGCCAGAGCAGCGAAAGAGTTAAAGATACCTGTGATGTGGACCACCCTGTCATCGTCAATACTGGTGGTGTTGTGATCGTAGAAACGAATGTTTCCCGTGTGATTACGCATCAATCCGTCGGCAGAAAACACTGGTTGGTCGGTTGTTGTGTACGTAAGTGGGGCTTGATTGTGGATAAAAAGCGATCCATAGCCACCTTCCGAACCAGCCTCAAGTACACTTTCTGAGCGCGTCGAGATGATGTTTCCTGATTTAGGACTAATGGTTACTTTTACAGCCTTACTGCCTGTTTGCGCAAAGGAGTTGATACATCCCATGACCAGCAAGAATGTAAGGGCATACAACTTGCAATGATGCAAGCCTAAAAATGTCCTTTTTGGTTTCATTTTTTAATCTTCGTTTAAATGTTATTTATAAAAAAAGTAAATGTGTTATTAGTCAAGAAGCAAGTTATTCGGTTACAAAATTATGAATAAAATTGCGTATTATATGTACCAACACAGTGTTATTAATGTTGTTTAACATATTCGTTTAAACCATGAACATTCCTTTCTCACAGCGTTTTACGCCCTCTTTTTGAGTTTCAGAAGCACACTATCACGATTTAATGTTAAATCTTTTTTTATTCATTTATGCATAAATCTGTGTGCCACAGCACTAGTTGCGCCATTGTTAATAAGATTAAATTACTTTTTATCTATGTGATTTTTTTGTTTCAATTGACAAACAATCGCCTCCCCAACCGTACGCATTGCGTGCCCCAAACCACGAATTTACGAATTAACAGATAGATGAACTGTAAGCTAAAAACTACGAATTTACGAATTAACAGATAGTCGGTCTGCATGCGAGAAAGCCTATTTTTGACCTATAAACATTTGACCATTAAGAATAAACAAACACCCTTTAAGTCCAATTCTTCCTCCTTCCATCTCCCCAACTCACAGCATTCCGTATCCCGCCAGGCACATCCCCTTCCCCTGGAGGGGCTTGGGGAGGCCGTAACTCGAGGCTTAGTGAGCCACCCATATCCCACCGTATCCTCTCACATCCCCTCCTTCGGAGGGGCTTGGGGAGGCCGTTTTTTGTCAATTTCTTTCCTTCCTGCTTTCCCATCTACGCCCTTTTGCGTTGTAAAAGATGCCCTTTTGCAATGTAAAAGGGCATGTTTTGATGTGTAAAAGGGCATGTTTTGCAATGCAAAAGGGCACCTTTTACAACCCTCTTTGTAACCTATTGATTCCTTGATGGTTACAAAGGCGATTTTTAATGATTATCCTTCGTTTTGTAATCAATAAGCCCTTGCGAATTGTAAGATTATTTTATTAAATCCTGTTATCTACTGTTAACACCCGGAGAGGGCAAAAGGCGGTGGATTCCCGTCCGTGGTTTGTGATGGGGAAGGGTGCAAACCGTCTGTGAGGACACGCTCCTCTGCAAGGGCAATGGCGAGTGTTTCCTCCTTAGGCTTAAGTGATTAACATCTGCAGGGGTCGTCATATTCATGACGAACATGTGTTTTTTAGGTTCAAAACACTTTTTGATTTGCGTCAAGAAGATTATTGATTGAAATTATTTCAGATTCGATTTTTATTCGTACCTTTGCACCGCTATTTTGATAAATAGTGCTAAATTATCACAGAAAACGTATATTCTATATACATATTTACTAAGGATTCAGGATTTAAAAGCGGAAATTAAAAAATAATTGCTCTATGACAACGAAGAAAACTTATCGTAGACCCAACACAACTGTGGTTCTTCTTGCCGCAGAAAGTTCATTGATGACAATCAGTGCTTCAACCTCAGACCCAACAGAAGGTGGTGATCCAACAGGTGGCAACAACCAGGGTACGAACCCATTCTCGGGTTTTAATGCAGCCAAAGTACAGACATGGGGTGAGCAAGAATAAGAGATTAAGAGAAAATTAACAATGAAGAAAAACCTATAACAGATGAACAAGACAAAGATTCTGCTCCTTGCCATCACCGGAATGATGGCAACGGCGTTCACAGCTTGCCAGTCGGACGATATTGACAGTGCGGCAGGTGGCGACGCAAATGCGAATGTTTATAATGTCACAGCTGATGTTGACGCTGCTCAAGACAACCAACCTGGTAGTCGTGTGCTTAGCGTTGACGCTACAAATAAGAAGGTATTGCACTCTACATGGGCTGCAGGTGACAAGCTGATTGCCTTCGTTTCAAGTGACGGAACAAGCAATACACGTACTTCTTACTGGACTATCGCAGCCGATAAGAGCGGTAAAGGTAGTACGTTTACAGGTCAGATAGCAGCCAAGGGCAATGCAAAAGTGAAAGCAACGGACGACCTTTGCTTCTTCTATCCAGCTGATGCAGTGGGGAAAAGCATTGCACCTGTTACGGAAACGGGCAAGGACGACGGTAAACCTTACCATGATGAGGTCAACCATATATCAAACCTTCTTGCGTTGAACCTGACCCGTCAGGACGGTACAGCAGAGACAATCGGCAAGTTATATGACTACCAATACAAGCAGGTTAAGCCAAAAAGCATCGTCGGTTCGAACCTGAATGTGAGCATAGGAAACATGAAACGCATCGTCTCTTTGTGGGGATTGCGCTTCACAGACAATAACAATCATATCCTAACCAATATCGATTCTGTTTACATCTCAAATGTAAAGGGGTCTGATGTGTTCAATCTCTCAACGGGAAGCTTCGTTACGAACAACCCAGCTGACGAGAGTATGAACATTGTTGTTACCCCTCCTACGGGTCAGAAGGTATCGTCTGCAGGTGGGAAATATACATACATTTCGCTCCTCCCAGGCACCTATACTGATGTACTCATCATGGTTTACGTGGGTAATAAATGCTATAAGAAGGAGTATACAAGCATCACTTTCGATGAAGGAAAGGTATATCACACTGACCTTTTGAGTATGCCTGAGGTGTTACCACAGCCTTATGTTCAGGTGCAAGGCATCAAATGGGCAACAGGAAACTTCATCCATTACGGTCCAGAGACCGGTGGTTACTGGGGTATAGCACCAGCACAATGGTGGATTTCACGCCGTGCAGTGAGACTTGGAAGCAACAGAAAACCAGTATCTTCAGGTGGAACAATTATGTCTTCACAGTTTGAAGATAATCCAACACAGACAACTGACGATGTAGATCTCTTCCGTTTTGGCGATATTGTTACTGCTTTGAATCTCAAAACAGATAAGTATAAGAGTGGTAATATTGACATTCAGAAGAAATTCTACGTAGGTGATGGTCCTCTAAAGGCTCAAACAACAAATGTTTCTAATGCAAAATATGGTGATATTGTCTGGTATTACACAATGAATAACCACAAGAAATATCGTTTACCATCAGAAGATGAGCTTAAAACATTGTATTCAACAGCTAATGTAGTACCAGCCTACTGTTATACAGATCAGAAAACTGTTGTTTATGGTGCCTACTTTACAAATCACACAAGTGGTCCTCGTGTTCAAGGTTTCCCTACTGGAGTGAAAGCATATTATAAGTATAGTAACGTGACTGCACTTGTTCGTGCTAATAAAGGCTTGTTCTTGCCAATCTCAGGTCTGCGCGTCATAGATAATGATAAGATGGGACTCAGGGACATGGCATGGGGTTCTGGAGCGTATGGACAGTACATGTCATCTAAGTCACATGGTCTTTTAGGCTCTGATCGTTTCAAATTTGGACCTTCAAAATGGGATTTTAAAAGTGAGCTTAAGGCTCAAGCCAGTGCAATTCGTCCAGTACTTGATTCAGATGATGGGCAGAAAGATCCTGTTTATTCAGCCTTTACGAATATAAGATAGTTATCGAAAAGAACATAATAGCATTGATAGGATAATCCTATTTATTATCCTATTCATACAGACAAATGCCCCCGTTGGTCCATGACATACGTTATCTGTCGGACGAACGGGGGTGTTTGTTGTTATTGTTTCCGTACTCTTACACACTAAGAAGTATCTTTATAAATAACAAGAGGCGCATAACGGTAAAACAAGGGGAAAGGGACGAAAACCGACTTTGTGACCTTCGGGACATCAATAGGTTACAGATGGGGGCGTAAAAAGTGCCCTTTCGCATTGCAAAACATGCCCTTTTACATTGCAAAAGGGCGTCTTTTACAATGCAAAAGAGCATGTATTGTTTTCCTTACTACCATTTCTTTTTACATTTTCCGTCTTCCCTGCCCAATGTATAGGTCGTCCCGTGCGCTTCCCAAGGTCATTATATAATAAGGTATATGTCCCCCCCAAGCACGTCATCACGTGATAGAGCATTAAGGAATCTGTCATTGAAGTATGTCTTTATGTTCATTCTGTCTAAAACAAAAGGGCATTCTGTCTAATCCCATCTGTCCTTCTCTCTTACATAAAACACCGAAAAATATAATGTTTTTTTGAGTGCAAAAATGCATATGTTTATGTAATTTTAAACTTTCCTCTGTGTCGTTTTTTTCAATTAAGATGTATTTCCTTTCTTTCTGCACACATATCTAATCATATTGCATCATATGTGCATTGATTTGAAATAAAACCGCATTTACTGATTAAATTGTGTTAAAAACATACGGTTTTTATGCATAATTGGTTGTGCGCTTATTGCTTTTTTTCGGATTTTTATTCGTACCTTTGCATCAAGTTTTTTTAGTGGTTAATTTAGTTTTTAGTATTTAAGCCTTGGGTGATGGGAATCAGTCAAGGTTTTTTTCTTTTTACATGTAAATATAGACTAATATGAAGTATGTAAATGACCGAGTACGCCGTCAGGACCGTCTAATGGATGAGCAGCGGGCGTTAGAATTGTTACGTGATGGAGAGTATGGAGTACTGAGTATGGTGTCTGATGACGCCGGTTACGGTATCCCAGTGAACTTTGTTTGGGACGGAGACCATAGCGTTTACATCCATTGTGCACCTGAGGGACGCAAGCTACAAGCCATTGAGAAGAATCCAAAGGTGTCACTTTGCATCATTGGCAACGTGAACCTGTTGCCTCGTAACTTCACAACGGAGTATGAAAGTGCCATCTTCTTCGGTGAAGCACGTATCCATCTGTCGGACGAAGAGAAGATGCATGCATTGCATTTGCTCATTGATAAGCTGTCAGCCGACTTCAAAGAGATTGGTGATAAGTATGCTCATAAGAGCTTCCACCGCGTTGAAATCATCCGAATAGACTTCAATGAGTTCAGCGGAAAGCGCAAGAAAGTGCATACACCAGACTAATTCTTCTTCTCTATAATCTACTTTTTACTATGGACATAGCCATTATTGGCGGTGGTGCAGCAGGCTTCATGGCTGCCATTACTGCCCGAAAAACAAATGCAAAAACAAACGTTACGATCTTTGAAAGGGCATCGAAAGTGCTGGCAAAGGTCGAGGTGACGGGTGGCGGAAGATGCAATGTGACGAACAGTTTTGCCGCTATCACCGACCTCAAACAGGCTTATCCACGTGGGGATAAACTGATGAAACGACTCTTCAACGTCTTCAATTATAAGGATACATACCGTTGGTTCGAACAGCGAGGAGTACCTTTGGTGACGCAAGAGGACGAGTGTGTCTTCCCGAAAGCGCAGGATTCACATGCCATCATCAACTGTCTGACACGTCAGGCAGCCTCTTTGGGGGTGAAGATAAGCTGCAGAAGTCAGCTGAAAGACATCTATCACACCGCCGATGGACGCTTCGAACTGCACTTCGGGGGCGCAGAAAAACGTTACTTCGACCGTGTTATCATTGCTACAGGAGGCTCTCCCCATGCCCGCGGACTGGTTTATCTGGCACGCATGGGGCACGAAATAGAGTCGCCAGTGCCCTCTCTCTTCACGTTTACCATCAAGGATAAGGCGTTTTGTAGCCTCATGGGCACCGTCGTTGACCCCGTTGTTACGTCCATTCCAGGGACGAAGATGAAGGCAATGGGACCCTTGCTCATCACACACTGGGGCACAAGTGGTCCGGCAACACTGAAGTTATCGTCCTATGCAGCCCGCTTTCTTGCCGAAAACGACTACCGTTCGCCCCTCGCTATCAGCTGGACAGGCGACAGAAGCAGGCAGGATGTGGAGCAGGAGTTGGCAGATCTCGCACTGATAAACCCACGAAAGCAAGTCGGAACACTGCATCCCTTCGGCTTACCAGCCCGTCTCTGGGGTTATCTCATTGATAAAATAGGGGTTGATGTGACCAAACCGTGGAGCGAAATAGGGAAAGACTATGAACAAATTGGTTGAAACGCTTGTCAACGACCAATACACGATTGGCGGAAAGGGTAGTTTTCGTGACGAATTTGTCACCTGTGGCGGTGTGAGTCTTAGCAATATCGATCAGAATACACTTGAAAGTAAGGTGTGCAAAGGTCTCTTCTTTGCCGGAGAAGTACTCGACATAGACGCCATAACGGGTGGTTTCAACCTCCAGGCAGCATGGACCACAGGCTACATAGCCGGTGAAAAGGCAGCCATGGAGCGTTAGTTGTGCGTCATCTTGTTGTTTAATTCGGATAAAATGCGTACTTTTGCAGGTGGAATATTAGACAAGTTATGACGAAACAACTTATTTCTTTCCTCCTCATGGGAGTCGCCCTGCTGTGTTGCAGCGCATGTAAAAAAGAGCGTAAGACAAACGATATCATCACAAAGATAGCCCCTAAGCCCAAGACTCCACGCAATCCGCAGAGTCTGTCCGACTTCAAATACGAGAAGAAGGTGCAATGGATGGGCAGCGTTTACACCATTCGTATCCGCCGTTTTGCTGATAAATCGCTCGAAACAACAACTGATGAGGATGGAAGGAAGTACTATGATAATAAGGTACAGTTGCAGATTCTGCGCCAGGATGGTTCGTCTTTCTATGATAAAACATTCACAAAGCCGACTTCAGAGCCTTTACTGACAATCAATATGGGCGTGAAGGAGCGCTCGTAGGGTTTATGTTCGACCGTGCAGAGGGCAACAAACTCTTCTTTGGAGCAAGTGTTGGTTCACCCGATCCGAACAGTGATGAGTATGTCCCCATTGATGTTACGATTGATAATCAGGGTCGTTTGCACATCACGGATGCCGTAGAACTCGATACGGGTAGTGACCAAGTGCAACCCGCAAAGCCTAAGACGGAAGACGAAATGGCTGAGGAAGAGGGGATGTAGGAGCCCAAGCACTGGAAAGAAGGAGCCCAAGTGCTGGAAAGAAGGAGCCCAAGTGCTGGAAAGAAGGAGCCTCCCCAAGCCCCTCCGAAGGAGGGGATGTGAGAGGATACAGTGGGATATGAGTGCTCACTAAGCCTCGATATACGGTCTCCCAAGCCCCGAAGAGTAGCCTCCCCAAGCCCCTCCGAAGGAGGGGATGTGCCTGGCGGGATATGGAATGCTGGGGGTTGGGGATATAAAAGAAAAAAGAATTAAACCTCAAAGGTTAAGGTTTAATTCTTAATGTTGTAGAGTTTAGAACTCAAACTAATAGCTTGAAACACACAAACTACCTGTTTTTTACTCATAAAATCGCATCTTATAGCATGTAATCCATCACTTGTTAACGCGTGATTGCGTATTCTTTTACATGCAAGTTAGCTACTTATTAACTCGTAATCGCGTATTCTATAGCATGCAACTATCTACTTATCAATTCGTAAATTCGTGGTTTTTAGCTTGCAATTCCCCTATCTGTAATTCGAAAATTCGTAGTTTTTAGCTTGCAAATAAACTATCTGTTAATTCGTAAATTCGTAGTTTAGAGCATGTAACTTGTTTACTTTTTAATTTCAAAGTCAGTCTACTAAAACTCTCAAACGCCGTGTTATGCACTCTCAAGTACAACGGGGTATCTCGCTAATTGTTCCCCCTCTCCTTTCGGAGAGGGACGGGGAGAGGCTGTTCGGGGTTGTGTTCAGGCTGTTTTTCCCACTCTCTCTTACCCTATGAACAGCATTCCGACTTGGAAAACGATGGCACTGACGACCCAAGCGAGGAGCGTTGTGTATCCAGCAGCAAACAAAGCCCAACCCCAACTGCCCGTTTCGCCCTTGATGGCAGCGATGGTGGCGATGCAAGGGAAGTAGAGAAGGACGAAGAGAAGGAAGCAGAATGCCGTCAGAGTGGCTATCGGTTCTGCCTCATTATAGCTGACACCGTGGAGGTTAGCCACGTCCTGTGTGATTTGTTTGTGTAGCTTTACATACTTTCCACCCTCACTACTGAAGCTGTTATCATCCTTGAAACTGTCGTCATTAGAGTAGAGAACACCCATCGTTGAAGCCACAATCTCCTTCGCACCAACGCCTGCAAGCAGTCCAACATCCAGCTTCCAGTTGAATCCTTGTGGGCGGAAGACGGGTTCAACAGCATGTCCGATTTGTCCGATGAAGCTGTGTTCCTGTCGTTCCTGCTGCCCCATGTCGGGCTTATCAGGCAATGGGAAGTAGCCCAAAGCCCACACAATGATGGATGCAACGAGGATGATTCCTCCCATTTTCTTCAGATATTGTTTTCCTTTCTCCCATGTATGACGCCCTATAGCCTTCCATGTTGGGAAGCGATACGGCGGCAACTCCATGACAAACGGGGTGTCCTCACCTTTCACAAGGAAGCGGGAGAAGACCCTACTCATGATGACCGACATCAGAATACCAATGACATAGAGTGACAACATAGCAAGGGAACGATACTTCAAGGCGAAGAATGACCCCGTAATCATCACGTAGATAGGCAGTCGGGCAGAGCAACTCATCAGTGGAAGGATGAGCATTGTCACCAGTCTGCTGCGTCTGCTCTCTATCGTTCGGGTAGCCATTACGGCAGGAACGTTGCACCCGAAGCCCATGATCAGTGGGATAAACGACTTCCCATGCAGCCCCATCTTGTGCATCAACTTATCCATGATGAAGGCAGCACGCGCCATATAACCACTGTCTTCCATGTAAGAGATGAAGAAATAGAGGATGAGAATCTGTGGAAGGAAGACGATAACGGCTCCCACACCACCAATGATTCCGTCGACAAGCATGTCTTTCACAGGACCATCGGGCATGTTTGAGCTGATGAAGTCGCCCAACCACGATACTCCACCATCAATCCAATCCATCGGATACTGGCCTATGACGAACGTTGCCGTGAACATAATGAAGAGGATAAGGAAGAAGATTGGGAAGCCAAAGTACTTGTTTGTGAGTATTTGGTCTATAAAATGCGTTGTCTGATAGGTATCTTTCTTCTGTCCAGTACTGTAGTCTGCCTCCTCAGGGCACCATGTATGAATCCGTATTTCGCATCCATGATAGCCGTTTCGCTCTCATTTCCAGTCTCTTCCTTCACCCTTTGTGCGGCGATGTCTCGGTGTTTGAAGATCTCATCCGAGTCTTTGAGGGGCTTGATGAGCTCCTCCACGTCCTTATCATGCTCCAGAAGTTTGATGGCAAGATAACGTGTTGAGTAGCGTTGGCAGATGTCGGGATATGCACGCAGGTGTTCCTGAATGTTCTTTATACCCCCTTCCAGCTCATGACCGTGGTTGATATGGATGTGACGGAACTGTGATGTCTCGTCTTCTTTGCCCTCATAAACGGCGATAACCTGGCGGAAAAGCTCTTTGACACCACGTCCATTGGTGAACACAGTGGGCACCATTGGGATTCCAAAGAGCTCCGAAATCTTCTGATAATCAATGTTATCGCCACGTTGTTCGGTCTCATCGAACATGTTTAGAGCACAAACCATGCGCACATGCATGTCTATCAGCTGTGTCGTAAGGTAGAGATTACGCTCCAGATTGGATGCATCAATGACGTTGATGACCACGTCTGGCGTCTTCTCCACAAGCTGTTTGCGCACGTAGAGTTCCTCCGGACTATAGGCAGAGAGGCTGTATGTGCCGGGAAGGTCAACGAGATGGAACTCGTAACCCTCGTAGTTGGCGCGTCCCACCTTGGCATCTACCGTCACACCCGAGTAGTTCCCGACACGCTCATGTGCACCGGAAGCAAAGTTGAAGAGCGATGTCTTGCCACAGTTTGGGTTACCAACGAGTGCCACATTGATGACTTTGCTCTTGCGATTGGCGGCATCGGTGAGTTCGAAAGGCGTCAGTGCGTGGTCCGATTCATCAGGGATATTATTGGAGAGGGCACCCTGCTGCGGTTCATTATCAGCCTTAGCCTGCTCCATCTGGCGTGCCTCTTCAGCGCTAACAACCTCGATCTGGTCGGCTTCACTGTGTCTCAGGCTCACCTCGTAGCCCATGATTTATATTTAACAGGGTCACGCAACGGTGCATTCAGCAGCACTTCAACCTGCTTTCCCTGTATGAATCCCATTTCAATGATTCGTTTTCGGAAGCCTCCATGACCCAAAACCTTCACGATAACACCTGTCTCTCCTGTCTTTAAATCTGATAGTTTCATGTTGATTCTCCTCTTTCATAACCTCTTTTTTCTGCTTTCTGGGTTATGATTTCTTCGTTCGCTATATTTTATTCTGCCGTCTGTGGGCACATGATGCATCGGCTTTCCGCATGCCATAGAGCCTCACAGAGGATGAGCAAAAGTACTGAAAAAAGTTGATATGTGAGCCACTTGCGTGAAAAATACCTATATATAGGTAGGGAGAACACCGTCTGCAGCTTGAGAAAAACGCCTGTTCCGTGCCTTTCGTCATCCCCCTTCTACGTGGTAACAGTTTGGTAATCTGTAATCTTTTTATTAATTTTGCAGACACACAACATTAACAATTATGGCAAAATTAACAGTAAACAGTTACGAGGAACTGGCTGCCCGACTGGGCGAAAAGATTGGTGAAAGCGAGTGGTTGCTCGTTGATCAGGAGAGAATTAACCTCTTTGCAGATGCTACACTCGACCATCAGTGGATTCATGTTGAGCCCGAACGTGCGAAAGTGGAGAGCCCTTACAAGAGTACTATTGCCCATGGATATCTCACTTTGTCGCTTCTTCCACACATGTGGCAGGAGATTATTGAGGTGAACAACCTCAAAATGATGGTTAATTATGGTATGGATAAGATGCGCTTCGGCCGTCCTGTCCTTGTAAACTCACGCATTCGCCTCGTTGCATCACTCGATTCTATCGAAAATCTGCGTGGTATCTGTAAGGCAGGTATCAAGTTCCAGATTGAAATAGAGGGTGAACGTAAACCCGCTTTGGAAGGTATCGCCACCTTCTTGTATTACTTTGAGTAAAAAATAAAGCCTCCCCAAGCCCCTCCGAAAGGAGGGGATGTGAGAGGATACGGTGGGATATGGGTGGCTGATTAGCCTCAAGTTACAGTCTCCCAAGCCCAAAGGGGATGCCTCCCCAAGTCTGAAGAGTTGCCTCCCCAAGCCCCTCCGAAGGAGGGGATGTACCTGGCGGGGTACGCGTTTCCGATGAAAAAAATAGAATAATTGGAGGAGTTAGAGTTCTAAAAAGGAATAAAAACCGTTACGCCAAAAGCGTTGTTGGAAATCTGAAAGGGTTTCCCACGAATGGTTTTTAATGACTAAAAGTACTTTAACTCCTCTAAATATTAAAGCGCAATCCGCTTGACTTTTAAATCCTAAAATCCATTGTTAAGAGTTCAAAACAATACCTTAAAACACAATTCATCTACTTGTTAACTCGTAAATTCTTATGCTATTGCCCGCAATTTATCTACTTCTCAATTCGTAAATTCGTAGTTTTTATCTTGCAATTCATTATCTATGAATTCGTAAATTCGTAGTTTTTAGCATGCAAATAACTTATCTGTAATTCGTAAATTCGTAGTTTAAAGCATGCAAATAACTTATCTGTTAATTCGTAAATTCGTAGTTTAAAGCATGCAAATAACCTATCTGTAATTCGGAAATTCGTAGTTTAAAGCATGCAAATAACCTATCTGTAATTCGGAAATTCGTAGTTTAGAGCACGTAACTCGTTTACTTTTTAACCCCAAAACCACTCCACAAAAATCCTCAAACACCGTGTTCTGCACTCTCAAACACACCAGGGAATCTCGCTAATTGTTCTCCCTCTCCTTTCGGAGAGGGTTGGGGAGAGGCTGCTTTTTACCTCCCTCTCCCTTCGGAGAGGGACGGGGAGAGGCTGTATCGGGTGTGTTACAGGCTTCTGTCGAGCTTCTGTTCAGGCTTTTTGAAATACCCTTACAAATTATACGTCGCCATTGTTCGCAAATCAGCTCATTATCATTAAAAACCGCCTTTGTAACCTATAGAGAATCAGTTAGTTACAAAGAGGCTTGTAAAAGGTGCCCTTTTGCATTGCAAAACATGCCCTTTTACACATCAAAAGATGCCCTTTTACATTGCAAAAGGGCATGTTTTAGAAAGGCAAAAAGGGCGTAGATGGGAAAACAGGAAGGAAAGAAATTGACAAATAAAGAGCGGAGCTAAGAAAAGAGAAGCGGCCCAAAACCAAAGAGAAGGAGCCTCCCCAAGCCTGAAGAGGTGCCTCCCCAAGCCCCTCCGAAGGAGGGGATGTGAGAGGAAACAGTGGGATGAGAAGGGAGAGGATGTGCCTGGCGGGATACGGAATGCTGGGAGTTGGAGAGATAAAAGGATGAAGAATTAAACCTCAAACTACGAGGTTTAATTCTCAATGTCGTAGAGTTTAGAACTCGAACTAATAGCTTGAAACACACAAACTACCTGTTTTTTTACTCATAAAATCGCATCTCATACACGCGAACCATCCACTTGTTAACTCGTGATTTCTTATTCTATAGTATACAAATTATCTACTTGTTAACTCGTAAATAAGTATTCTATAGCATGCAACTCGTTTATTTTTCTTCTTCAGAACCAGCCCCCAAAAACGCTCAAAACCGTTTTATGCACTCTCAAAAACATCAGGGTATCCCGCTTATTACTCCCCTCTCCCTTCGGAGAGGGGTCGGGGGAGAGGTCGTTCGGGGTTGTGTTTCAGGCTGCTCTTTCCCCATTCCGTCCTCTCAAGTACAACGGGGAATCTCGCTAATTGACCTCCCTCTCCCTTCGGAGAGGGTCGGGGAGAGGCTGCTTCGGGTGTGTTTCAGGCTGCTTTTTCTTTGTACAATCAGGGAAGAAAGCATGCATATCGCACCACGTTCTCCGCCCATAAACGAAAAAGGAGGCCGCGCATCGCTGCGAGACCTCCATCGAAATCTAGTATCTAACTATTATAAAATAGTTATTTCAAAAGTGGGTTTTCTATCTATTCAAGCGACGAGTCTTAGCCGCCAGAGCCTTAGCCTGCAGCAAAGAGAACGATGCTGTGCGAGCGCGGAAAGCCTGAACAGCCTTGGCATTGTTCACCATATCATTGATACTTAAGAGCATTGGACTTGCTAACAACGCCACCTGACTCTTCATTTTGCTTGCACCTGAACCTACAACATAGGCATCTATACCCATCATGTTGGCTTCGAAGCCTGCAATAGGAGTGTAACCGATGTCCTTCAGGACCTGTAATGACTTAGCATAAGCGAGGTTCTGCGCTCCACCATCCTCAAACGTACCGATTGTCATGCCCTTCGTTAAATCGTAATCCATGTTGATGAGCATCGTCAGCTTACTGTTTGCAGCAGCTAAGTAGACCTGTGGGATATACGTCTTCAGTATCTCTTGGTATTGAGCCTCAGTCAGTTTGCCCTTGCTGACAGCCTCTTTCAGCTTGTCACTCCATAGCCCCATGTAGTTATAGATATTACTATCCCAGATGGTAGTACGGCTTTCTAACGTCTTACCAGCATCGTCGCCCGTCGTGATAGCACTCTGATTGACAACGGCACCAGCAGAAACAACGAAGGTAAAGGTCTCTGGACGATAAGCCAACGTCAAGTTTGAGAATGTGTTCCTCCTCTGGATCTTCGCAAACGAACTTTGGATACTCGTTACCACCAGCATTCTCTATCTTGATATGACCATGTATCTCCCTTACTAACTGGCTAAGATCGGTCACACTGGCATTCATCTTCAACAGGTCGTAAGCCACGATTGCTATTGGCATCCTGGTAAAATCCTTCAGCACAGCTTGCATAACAAACACGGTATCAATGCGTCCCTGATTCTTAATATACAGACTCAGCTTGCGCAGTTGGTTTGTTTCGTTAGGCTTAACCTTCACAATGAAGGCGCTATCCTTCCGTTCAACACTCTCCAAAGCAGCCGTGTCAGGACTCTCTAAGACAGGGTCTGCACCGAGAGAGGTGAAAGGCAACGTAATGGTTTGTGCATCATCAGAAGCAAAACGGAAGACCTTCTGACCCTTATAACTGAACTCTGCACCAGCCTGAAGGATGGACAGATGGACGAAATCAGTACCATTCTTGATGGTCAGGATAGCACTGCGGGAGTCGAGACGAGGGTTGTGAGAGACGCTGACAACGACAGAGTCGCCACGCACCTCAGCCTTTGCCCATGCACTTCCATCCTCATCAATGCTCACCGTAGAGCCTGCAGGCGCCGTAAACTTCACACCGCCCGTCTGTGCCAGAGGGGAGAAAGTGAGGTTAGAAGCAATAACCTTGATAGTATTCTCCTGCAGATAGCTGTTTCCTGCATCGTCGTTGTCGCTGCAGGCAACAAAGCCCACAGCAACAACTAATATTAAACAAATACTAAATATCTTCTTCATAAAGCATTAACTTATTTGATTCTGAACTGTTTATTCGCCTGTGGTGCCAGGTGAAGGTTACTGTTGTAACGTGTGATCTGGTTAGGAACATAAGCCGGAAGGGTGAGAGAAGTGCTCTCATTGTTGCCCTCCTCCAGGATAGAAGGTTTGGCAGAAGAAGAAGGATTCTTCACCAAAGTGACATTCAACCACTGGTCGAACCAGCCATCTAAGTTGTCTTTACCAAACGGTTCAGAGGTGTATGCATTCAGAACGATACGCTCAATACTGTATTGAGAGACCTCAAGGTTGCCGTCTTTGTCGGCAAACAACAGTGGACCACCAGTGAGTGCAGTGCTGATCTTACCGTCATCACCGATGTTGAAGCTGATCAGGTTGTAAGCATTTGTGCTGTATCCCGTACCATTCTTCGCATTGATATTGAATGAATTGCCGATGAAGTAAGTAGCATTCGAATAATCAATCTTAGTCACACGTTGGCCAGACTGCATCAAGAAGGCATTGATTGACTGCATATAAATAAGTGGGAAGCGGTAGTTAACACCGTTGACGCCCTCTACCAAGAGGTAGAAATGTCTCTCGCCACCACGTGTAGTGTAACGGATAACACCGTTGAACGTACCGTTAGCAAAGCCATTCTTGTCGAAGTTATAGTAGGTCAGTGATACCTGATAGTTGCCCAACAGAGCAGGAAGATCGTACTGGGTGATCTGTATCTTCTTCTCAACATAACCATTCGAGAGTGTCACCCATCCGCCACGTGCATTCACTGCGACAGGGTTAGCATCAACCTTTATCGTCAGTTGGTTGCCGTCTTTAGAGAGATGTACCCATGAAGCATCACAAGAGATGTCAACCTTATTGAGGAAAGGAATGGTCTTTGTGATGGTCTTCTCACCATTCGTGAAGCTCAATCTGCCGATGATCTTGGCAATAATGTCAAGGTTTACGACTGTCTTAGTTACTTCTGCACCCTCTACTTTGACGGTGGAATTGTCCTTATCGAGGATAAACTCCTGTACAGGAACACCATTGAGCGATACTGGTTCATAGAGTCTCAAACCCTTATCAGTAAAGAGATAAGCCACCGTTTTCACCAATGTGCTACCATCATAGACAGCCATCTGACGGTTTGATGGGTCGGTAATGACGAAGTGATAAGGCTTGCCACCAACGCTCAACTCAATGTCAGAGAAGATGAACAAGCTGCTAATCTCAGTCACCTTATCCATATATTCAGCAGGATCCTCGGTCAACTTACGAAGATACATCGTGTTGAGCGACTTCTTACCATGGACTTTGATGACGCCTTTGCCGATACTGTCGATGACAAACTCAAAGTCACCTTGCTGTCCTTGATACTCTCCAACAGCCGGAGTAGCGTACAAATGCATAAAAGCATTGTATGTATCGAAGGACAAAACGGGTCCGTCGTCACTCTTCATCTTGTACAATGAGGTGATAGCACCATCGTCTGGCTTCTTCTCATAACGCACTGAAGCATCGTTCTTTGTGAACTTCACCGTGTAAGCTATACCACCATAAGTCCGGTTTTCCTCTGGATAATAGTCGAAAGCCCACCCATATGGAGCGTTGACCAATGAGTCCTGTGCCTGCTGAAGGAAGTCTTCCATACGAGCAGAGTAGGACTTGTCAAAGACATCCTCCTGATCTTTCAGACATGATTGCAGGAAGAGTGCCGGCAGGGCAAGCATAAGACATATAAATATTCTGTTTGCTTTCATAATTGATTCATTCTAAATTAATTAAGACTTCGTAGGTCATAAGCCCCGTTGACAACATCATTCTCACGCTCAATGACTGCATCGCGAACCTTATCAAGGTCGATACCAAAGTTCTCCTTATAGTATAACTTGCAGATGGCGAGCTTCTTCTCAATGGCTTCACGGCCCGACTTGTCTGTCCCTTCAGCCTCTTTCATCATTGCTTCCCACCTCTCTGGAGTTGAAACAATGTAGGTACTGACCATCTCAGCAAAGTCTTCACGTGCCTCTTTCTGTGCGTAATTCGTGATGAAACCACGTGGCAGATAGCCGTCTTTACGCTCGTCTGATGACCAAGCATCGTTCACATAGCCGTTCGGAGTAATCTTATCAAACTCACGAGGATAGTCTTTCGTCTGGTTAAGGATGTGTACAAACTCGTGATGAATAGTCTTCAAAATACTCATCCAGTCCTGCACGGCTCTTTTTGAGCTCATCAACATAGTTAACACCCAAGAGACGGATCTTCTTTCCACCTTCAGCGGTACCCAATTTCTTGGCACCATTGTTTGAATACTCGAACTCTCCGAGGAAACTAAACAGCTTTGGGAAGTACTTACGGGTGAAGTCTATACCCGCAACCTTCGTATAAGCCTCAACACAAGTGTACTTTATGATACGTGCAAGTTCGACAGACTGTGCCGAATCGGCTGGCACATCATAGTATGCCATGTCTGATTCGTTGTCTTCATAACGCCACTGTATCTGTATATTGTACGGCATAACAAAGTTGCGATGCAACCAATTATCGAAAGGAGTCTGCGCTGTTGCGGGGTTCTTGATAACGCTTTCGCCTGACAATTCATCTTCAGAGCAAGCGGTAAAGGCCACGGCAACTACAGCCAATAACGATAAAACGAATATATTTTTTCTCATTCTTTTGTCCTCCTCATTAATTAATTGTTACGTGGATTCAATGCTACTCCCGCTTCATGTGCACTCTGAGGAATCTGAACGGCCTGTCGTGGGTCGTCCACTTTCAGCCAATCGAGGTTCTTGGATGGCTTTCCATCAGAACCAATCAGACGACGAGGAATCTCAATATTGTAACGTTTGATGTCAAACCAACGCAACCCTTGATGCAGTGTTTCCACACGACGGAGGTTGAGAACACACTGAAGTAGTGCCTCCTGTACCGATCCTTCCTTGTCGATAGTGAACCTTGGATGCAAGTGTTTCTTCATACTTGGCACTAACTTATCCGTATCATCATAGGCGTAACGTACTCCTTCAAAGAATGTCTTTACGCTGGTTGGCGTCAAAGTCTTGGTCGTATTGAAGTAATTCTTCATCCAAATGGTCATGTCAGCACATGCTGCATCATTCTGACCGAGCATGATTTCAGCCTCAGCACGGTTCAAAAGCGCCTCTCCCATAGAGAAACTGACGTTCAAAGCACGGCGATAACCCGTTCCTGTTGCCTGGTTCGTGACTTCAAACTCAAGCGGAAGACACATCTTAAGAGCGAAGTTTGCCTCGCCTTGGTTGACTGTAAACGGTCTCCAGATGATGGTATTGGTACCTCCCCATATGTTATCACTCTTTATACACTCCGTCTCTGAGAGATAGTTCGTGTGGGAATAACGCTTATAGTAGACCCATGGACCCAGCGCAAAGCTTGCATTGCTGACACTTGTCTGGATAAGAAGGTTACAATCTAAGCTCGCATTACAATATGCTTCAGCAATCTTCACAGCCTGATCTGACGTACTGAGCGGTATTGCCTGCAGTGCACGATAGTCGCGAAGGTAAGCTCCTGGGTTGCTACCAAGCAACTTATCTGCATATTCCTTCGCCTTATCCCACTTCTCATAATAAAGGTAGAAGCGTGTAGCAAAGGCATATGCCGCCTTCTTATTGAAGTGATATTTAGGCACTTTATAGTTATCATTGATCAAAGGGATACCCGCTTCGATGTCTTTCGCTATCATTTCATAGACCGAAGCAACTGTCCCACGGTTGGTCTGAGTCTGTATCTCAGTCAGACTCTCCGGACTTGTACTATAATAAACACCCATGTCCTTATCGCTGGTCTTGCTATTGTAAGCCATAGAGAACTCATTTACCAACAGGAAACTGTTGTAAGCACGCAGCAACAATGCCTCGCCCTTCGTGTTCTGAAGCTCCTCTGTCTTAGCTCCACCCAGCTCTTCAATAGATGCCAAAGCCTGGTTAGCCTGTTCAATACAGTTGTAATGCCTTGACCATATATGGTCTGGAGAGTCATTACCATTGATCTTATCCTCCTGCCAGAAGAACATCTGATCCCCCTCACGGTCGCCCAGACTGTTACGAGGTCCCATATAATCCATGTTATCCGACATAAGTTCGTTTATCAGCACATTAGATGTTTGAGGATAAGCCGTAACAAGTAGTCCTGCTATCTTGCTTGGTTCGTCCATCGTGGTACGGTTATCTGGCATCGTATCCAGGAAGTCAGAGCAGGAAACCAGCATGGCTACGGATGCAGCCAGTAGTGTACCTTTATATATAATATTATTGATTTTCATGTTAAATATCATTTATGAGTATTAAAGACCTAATCTCAAAGTCAGTGTAAACTGCTTTGGTGTTGGTGCAGCTACACCACCTGTATTGAAGAACTCTGGGTCCTGACCATTCAGTTTCTTATCTGCATAGAACAGGAAGAGGTTCGTTGCCTGCAGCTTCAGTGACATACTGTTCACTCCGATGTAGTTGATCAGTGAAGCAGGGAAGCTATATCCAAGTGAAATCTCCTTCATTCTGATGAAGTCACCCTTAGCAATACGCGCATCAGAATAGTTATAACAGTTATAAGCAATTCTCAGATCAGGGTCGTTCTGACGCTGTCTGCGACTGGCAATGACAGGTACATTCGTCTTAAATTCATCTCCTGCGTGTACGAAACGGTTACGGAATTCCTTTGGTAAGGCATCCATATCGTCATAACGAGAGCTGAAGACAGGATCGAGACGCACCTTATTGCCGAAGCTATAGGTGATAAAGACGTTCAGATCCCAGTTCTTATAACGGAACACGTTACCAAGAGATCCTGTTGTCGTTGGGTCAGCTGGACCTTCATACTTTAGGAATCTCACCTTGTCAGGGTCACGTTCCTGGAGATAGATACCCGATGTTGTGAGGTTTCCATTCTCATCATAGAACTGTGGCAAGCCCTCATGACTGAGTCCTGCAAACGGTATACTAAAGATGGAATTGGCTGGATAACCCACGAGACTGTAGCCTTCTCCCTGCACAAGGTCTAAGATACGAGCATGTGAGAAGAGGTCTGTAATCTCATTATGTGTCCATGAGAAGATGAAGTTTGTTTCCCAAGAGAAGTCTTTCTGTTTGATGTTTTGCGTAGTAAGAGATACCTCGACACCGTTCGACTTCATTGATGCAACGTTGGCAAGGTTATAAGATCCTAAGATTGGACTGTTCACATAACCGATCAAATCACTGTTCCGACGCCAGTAGAGGTCCGTTGTCAGGTTGATACGGTTGCTAAGGAATCCAAGCTCGAAGCCGATATTGAACTCATTTTTCTTCTCATAAGTAAGTTGCTTGTTACCCACTGTCTCATTGTAACCAGTCTCCTGGATAGAGGTGAATGGGCGCCAAGGCACCAATGCTCTAAAGATAGGTAACGAGTTGGTTACCGGTGGACGGTCACCCGTAAGAGAGTAGCTCACACGGAAAGTAGCGTGTGTCAAGGCTGTCTTGAACACCTTACTGAACCAATCTTCCTCATGTGCGTTCCATGCACCAGACACGTTATAGGTGGGCAACCAGCGTGCTGAAGTAGCCTTACCCAGATAGTTTGTACCCTCATAGCGGAAGGTTCCAGTCATCTGATAGCGTCCTTTATAAGAATATGTACCTGTACCGAAGTATGCTATACTACGGATATGACGGTTGGAGAGGTCGAAGTAATCCGTACCTTGCTCTTGCCATTTCTTGAAAGCACGGTAATCAAAGGATGCCACCTCACCATTATAATACTGAATACCAGCACCACGGAACCATGTTTGCTTACGGTCTACACTGTTCGACTCCACACCTGCGTACAGGTTTATGATGTGTGTATCATTGATAACATCATTGTATGCAGCAGAGAGACGTGTGTCCCAACCATAGAAACTGTTCTCTGTCTTATCCAGGAAACCACCTACAGGGAGGACAGATACTGGCAGAGAATAGATGTCATCTGGGTCTTTATAGAGGTAAGAGTTGTTATCACGGATGGTGGTTGTTGCCATAGCGCGATAAGCCAACGCCTGGTTTGAACGCTCTGTGATGCGGTGTTCCATAGAAGAAACGGCACTCTTGACAGCTGCCAGAGCAGTCAGTTTCACCTAGGAATAGGCTTATAGTCAATACTTCCCTGTATACGGAAGTCATGAACATTGAGGTCCATGTAGTTATTCTGCAACTCGTTGAAGATATTGAACGGTGCATAGTTACGTGTATAGTACTCGTTAGGGTCGAGCGTACGTGACGTATTCAACGAATAAGAGTACGGGTTGATGTCGAAAGCACGGCTCACCGTACCTGTTACTGGGTCAAGGTTCTGGCTCAATGAGCCTGGTGCGCGCTGCTTACGATAGGAAGCATTGGCAATAAGGTTCACTCCTACCCGCTTATTGATGTTATAAGTGGTGTTGAGGTTACCTGTATAACGCTGTACCCGACTTGCTTTATACCATCCTGGGTCCATCATTGCAGAGAGAGAAGCATAGTACTGACCCTTGTCCGTACCACCAGATGCGCTCACAGAGTGGTTGTGCATGATGGCCTGTAGAGAACAACTGATCAAACCAATTGGTGTTACGATACTCTGCAGCACGCAGGTATGCGTTGCGCGCCTCTATCGTATTCTCCAGTCCGAACTGACCTGTCACAGGGTTATACTGTGATATCAGCTGATACATCTTACCATAAACACCACTCGTTGCAGCGTTGGCAATCTCAGCATAGTTAAGGTATCCCTTCTGCTGCAGCTCCTGATAGACACCCATCTGGTCCTGAGAATTCATGATATTGAAGTTCTTATAGCTTGGTTTCAGGCGTAGCGTGTATTCACCTGTATAGCTTAAATGGCTCTGACCAGACTTACCTTTCTTTGTTGTAACAACGATCACACCTGCCATAGCACGTGCACCATAGATGGAAGTTGCCGATCCGTCCTTCAGAATCTGGAAGCTTTCGATATCGTCAGCATTCAGTCCTGCGATGGCAGAGGATATCAATGTCTTGGCATCACCTGATGATAAGGCACTGGCATCAACGTCTGTGATGTCCTCCATGATGACGCCATCAACAACCCACAACGGCTTTGAAGAGCCGAAGATAGACGTTGCACCACGCACACGGATCTTTGGTGCCGTACCAAAGGTACCCGAAACGTTCTGCACACTCACACCGGCAGCGCGTCCTTCAAGCGAACGACTGACGTCAGCCATACCATCAATCTTAGCCTTTGAGGCGTCAATCTTCGTGGCAGCACCAGAGAAGAGACGCTTGTCTTGCTGTGTCATACCCGTCACAACCACCTCTTGCAGAGAGTGGTTATCGGTAGCAAGAGTTACTTTCATCCCATCTTTCGGTGTCAATGTCTGTGTCACCATACCGATGTAGCTGACTACGAGTTTCTTACCAGCAGGGACATCAAGTGAGAATTTACCGTCAATATCGGTAACAGTACCTATCTGTGTTCCTTGAACCATGACAGATGCACCAATAACGGCCTCACCATCGCCCTGAGAAACTACGGTACCTGTAATCTTTGTTTGCCCGAAAGCCGTCCCAATAGACAACAATAGTCCAAACAAAAAGAGAGTAAATCTTTTCTCCATAGATCTCAATAATTTAACATTTTTGGTTTATTGTGTTCAATTTCTTCAACTTGTATTAGGAGCATTTCCATGTGATAATAGCTTCTTAAGCTGCCACCAGTATAGAGATTCACCTTATTATATATAGAGAGAGTTTAACTAGTTCACGTCAAGATCATGTGTTTCTTTCAATTTCACGATATTTTTGCTTGATTAGTATATCATAATACCATCGATTGCAAATTTAGGAATTATTGATAATAAACGCAAACTTTTCATATAGAAAAATTACATAATCGTTGCAAAAAAAGGTAGTCTTCTCTTTTTATTTCATAGATGAAAAATGTCTGCTTTTCATGAAAGGTTATGCATAAATTAAGAATAAAATATTGACATTAATATCGTAACTTTTCCTGCCCCACTCGCTTCTCTTTCCCGACGTGAAAAGGAAACCTTGACAGGATGAAAAGACTGCGTTTAGGTACATTATTTGCAGAATTAGAATATTATTGCTACCTTTGAAAGGGAAAAAATAAAAGGGTAAAAGGATAAAAAGCAAAGGGTTAGCGGTTGGAAAGATGTCCTTTAGCAAGCTACCCAGCTACTTGTAAACCCGAAAAATGGGCAAATAAGCAAGCTGCATGGCTACTTATAAACCCGAAAAAACGGGCAAATAGGCAAGCAACTCGTCAATAATTACACATCCATCAACAATGGGAAGAAATAAATTCGCACAAAACGAGATAAAGGAAATAGCAAAACTCCTGCGACTGAAGAACGCCGGAAACCGCGCTAAACAAAAGCTGGTAAGGCATGATCTGCGCACGATATACGAGTTTAATATCTCTGACTTCAACGAACCGGGTAAGGCTTTCGGTGAAGAGGAACTGCAACTGGCAATACAGCGGGGGGCTATACAGATTCTGGATGACGCCACCATCGCTGACATGAAGGCGAAAAGGGCACGTGACAAGGCGCGCGACGAGGCTGAAAGGGAGCAGAAAGCCATTGCTAAAGGGGAGATGACCGACTGGAAAAAGGCTATGGAGGAGTGGGAAAACTACGGAAAATAAGCACCTACGCCCCCACCCTTTCTTGCAGAAAAGGAACCGGCGAAAGGTTTTTTGAATCGGTTATTACCCATCAGAATCGTGACTTCCGAACAACAAAACAGAACATATAATTAGGTAAAAAAACAAACAAGATAAATACAAAACTTATGACATTATATCCGAAACTGATAACAGATGCACTGGAAAAGGTGATCTATCCGGGCACAAAGAAGAATATCATTGAGAGTGAGATGCTTGCTGACACACCGAGCATCAACGGTAATAAGGTGAGCTTCACACTCATCTTCCCACGCGAAACAGACCCTTTCCTTAAGTCGACCATCAAGGCGGCAGAGGCACAGATACACTATTCTGTGGGCAAAGAGGTGGAAGTGACGATTGAAACGGAGTTCAAAGCGCACCAAGACCAGAGGTTGGGAAGCTCCTTCCACAAGTAAAAAACATCATCGCAGTAAGCTCTGGCAAAGGAGGAGTGGGCAAAAGCACCGTCTCTGCCAACCTTGCTATCGCCCTGGCAAAGCTCGGTTACAAGGTAGGACTGCTGGATACGGATATCTTCGGACCCAGTATGCCGAAGATGTTTGGCGTTGAGGACGCTCGCCCATACGGTGTTGAGAAGGACGGACGACAGCTTATCGAACCTGTAGAGAAGTATGGCGTGAAGCTTTTGTCCATCGGTTTCTTCGTAAACCCCGACACTGCGACACTCTGGAGGGGTGGTATGGCGACGTCAGCACTGAAACAACTCATCGCAGATGCCGACTGGGGAGAACTTGATTACTTCATTCTCGACACGCCACCGGGGACAAGTGATATCCACCTGACGCTCATGCAGACGCTTGCCATCACGGGAGCAGTGATCGTTTCGACACCACAGAACGTGGCATTGGCTGATGCACGCAAGGGTATCGACATGTATCGGAATGACAAAGTGAACATCCCTATCCTCGGATTGGTGGAGAATATGGCGTGGTTCACACCTGCCGAACTACCTGAAAACAAGTATTATATCTTCGGAAAGGACGGTTGTAAGAACCTTGCAAAGGAACTGGAATGCCCACTGCTGGCACAGATCCCTATCGTACAGAGCATCTGTGAGAATGGTGACAAGGGTACTCCAGCTGCCACAAAGCCGGACACAATGACCGGACAGGCATTCCTCTCGCTGGCACAGGCTGTCGTTACTGTCGTCAATCGACGCAATAAAGAGCAGGCACCCACAAAGATTGTGAGGACGGAGTAGGCGGAAACAAAGCTGAGAGGGCAAAGAAATAAGAAAGAAAAAGAGTGTCTCTGCCCTCTCTAAGGATGTCATTGACGATGATTCGTTCGAAGATTACATACGTAATACATAAAGGAAACGGAGGTAGACAATGAACACAACCATTAAAAAATTAGAAGCTTATCAGTCTGATTCGCCGTCACATTGGCGTGAAGAAGCTGAATACAGACGAGAAAACAAGTCATGGATGAGGTACTCACAACGTATCGCAATGGCAATACTTGACAAGATGGAACAATCTCATCTGACACAGAAGGCACTTGCCGAACGCATGGGTTGTAGTCAGCAATACGTCTCAAAGATTCTGAAAGGAAGGGAAAACCTCTCTATAGAGACACTCGCTAAGATAGAAAATGCACTCTCCATGCAACTCCTTTCCACAAAGATTGTGAGGACGGAGTAGGCAGGAAACGGACTGGGGAAGGCAAAAAACAGCCTCCCCGAGCCCTCTTCGGAAGGAGGAAAGGTGCCGAAAAAGGGGCTTGTTAGCGATATCCCGTTTACTCATTAACATGCACTTAAAAGTTTTATGATTTCAGAAATATTACAATACAACCAACGATTTGTTGCCGAAAAAGGCTATAAGCCTTATGAAACAAGTGGACAACCAGACATGAAACTGGCGATTGTCAGTTGCATGGACACACGGTTGACGGAGCTTTTACCACGTGCGCTCGGACTGAAAAACGGTGATGCAAAAATCATAAAAGTAGCCGGTGGAACACTGTTGACACCCTATGACTCGGTGATGCGCTCACTTCTCGTTGCTATCTATGAGCTTGACTGCGAGGAGATTATGGTCATTCACCACTCAGGATGTGGTGCGTGCGACATGCATGCGAGCCACTTCCTGCAACTGATGCGCGAACGTGGGATAAGTGAAGAGGACATTCGGGAAGCTGAAAAGCACGTCGATCTGAACAAATATCTTGACGGTTTCCACGACACACCACGCAGTGTTCGGCGCACAGTGGATGCCATTCGCCAACATCCACTCGTCCCAAAGGATATCACTGTGCGCGGATTCATCATCGACTCCAGGACTGGAGAGCTGGAGGAAGTGCGATAAATAATAAGAAAGGGGGGAGAAAAGGGGAGCCTCCCCAAGCCCGAAGAGTAGCCTCCCCAAGCCCCTCCGAAAGGAGGGGATGTACCTGGCGGGGTACGGATTGCTGGGAGTTGGGAGATAAAAAGATGAAGAATTAAACCTCACAGTTCGAGGTTTAATTCTCGATGTTGTAGAGTTTAAAACTCGAACTAATAACTTGAAACACACAATTCATCTATCTTTTACTCATAAAATCGCATCTTATAACATGTAATCCATCTACTTGTTAATTCGTAAATTGTAGTTATCGTTTGTGATTCACTATCTCTCAATTCGAAAATTCGTAGTTTATAGCACGCAACTCACTTATCTGTCAATTCGTAAATTTGTAGTTTAGAGCACGCAATTCACCTATCCTCAATTCGTAAATTCGTAGTTTTTAGCACGCAATTCGTCTATCTGTCAATTCGTAAATTTGTAGTTTACAGCCCGCAATTCACCTATCTGCCAATTCGTAAATTCGTGGTTTAGAGCACACAATTCACCTATCTGTTAATTCGTAAATTCGTAGTTTATAGCAGGCAAATCGTTTACTTTTTAATCTCAAAGTCAGTCTACTAAAACTCTCAAACACCCAGTTATGCCTCTTTAAACACACCAGGGAATCTCGCTAATTGCCCTCCCTCTCCTTTCGGAGAGGGTCGGGGGAGAGGCTGCTCCGGGGTGTTTTAGGCTTGTTTTTTCCTCATTCCGTCCTCTCAAACACAACGGGGAATCTCGCTTATTATCCCCCCTCTCCCTTCGGAGAGGGACGGGGAGAGGCTTCTGAAATACCCTTACAAACGGTAAGGTATTATTGTTCTCAAATCAACTCATTATCATCAAAACCCGTCTTTGTAACCTCCGCAGTATCAATAGGTTACAAAGAGGATTGTAAAAGACGCCCTTTTGCATTGCAAAACATGCCCTTTTACACATCAAAAGATGCCCTTTTACATTGCAAAAGGGCATCTTTTAGAACGCAAAAAGGGCGTAGATGGGAAAGCAGGAAGGAAAGAAATTGACAAAAAGAACGGCCTCCCCAAGCCCCTCCGGAGGAGGGGATGTGAGAGGAAACGGTGGGATATGGGTGGCTCACTAAGCCTCGAGTTACAGCCTCCCCAAGCCCCTCCGAAGGAGGGGATGTGCCTCGCGGGATAAGGAATGAAGTGTGTTGGAGAGATGGAGGGAGGAAGTTTTAAAGCTAAAAGTTCATGGGTTAAATTCCAAAGATCTAAGATTTAGGGTTCAAAGAATATGCTTTGTCGCATTTAACTCGCTTACTTGTCAATCACTAAAAGCAGTGTTTGTGGGCTTTAACATCGTCTTCGAATAAAGAAAGTGTGCTGCATGGCCCCCTGATGCGCATCTATCAGCCGCAAAGAGGGGCACAACGAAGAAGCGGAACATCACACCGATGGATAAGAACAGAATGTCTGCAGAAACGCGGTTTATGACCTTTCACAACCTGTTTGTAAGCATCATAAACCGTAAAACACAAAAAAAAAGAACACTCAAGATGAGTGTTCCTTTTGTGATTCCGACAGGATTCAAACCTGTAACCTCTTGATCCGTAGTCAAGTGCTCTATTCAGTTGAGCTACGGAACCATTGTTAATGGTTGCATTCAGCATGTAACTGATGGCTTATTGCTGAATTGCGAGTGCAAAGGTATGGCTTTTTTTATTGGTTCTACCAAATGTTTACGTATCTTTTTTTACTTATTTTTTTCATCCTCAGCATGCAGTGTTGGTAGGGAAATGTGGTAACCTACTGCAACAAAAACGGATTATAGAGACCGTGAGGAAGGTGATGACGATAACCCACGGAAGGCTCAATCCGAGGGAGAAGAGTGCCCAATAGACGATTCCTCCGGTCACACTTGCGACGGCATAGATCTCCTTATGGAAGATGACGGGCACGTTATTGAGCAGTACGTCACGTATCACTCCACCTGCCACACCCGTGATACAGACCCATGATAATAGCCACCCAGAAGGGATGACCGAGTGCAAGTGTCTTCTGAATACCTGCTATGGTGAAGAGTGCCAAGCCCAATGTGTCGAACACAAACCAGGCATTGCTGAGTCGTTTTATCCACTTTCGGGACAGAATAACGAGCAAAAGCGCCAGTGCAGTACAGAGAACATACATGATATCCGTCATCCAGAACGGGCGTACACCCAGCATACTGTCACGGATTGTACCGCCACCTATGGCAACAGCAAAGCCACAGACGTAGCCTCCAAACCAGTCGAAATGCTTCTGTGCAGCATGTCTGATACCTGAAATGGCGAATGCGAAAGTTCCAAGAAACTCCAGAATGACCTGGAGCGTATGTGCAAGTTGTGGGTCGTTGTATATCATAATCCTGAAAAAAAGCCACCCCTTTGGGTGCATCAAATGTCCATAAAGGAAGGATAGACATCTCGTCTACCTTTGGTTTTGCCTACGTGTGGGTTGGACAAGGATGCCCTTTCCCACGCATCAGCAGTATTATAGATGATTGATACTCCCTTCCCTTACACGCTTGCCAGGGGTTGACGGGTGGCATAATACCATAATTTAATATATTGAAAAACCATTTCGCTGCATCACTGCAGTGTCTTTTAAAATCTCTTTACCTATACTTCGTTCTGTGGTTCACCTGCCATGAAGCGTTTGATGTTCTCCACACAGATGTCCATCAGGCGTTTGCGCGCTTCACGTGTAGCCCATGCAACATGCGGAGTGATGTAAGCATGGGGCTGACGGAGCAGTGGATTATCGGCACGAGGGGGTTCCTGTTCCATCACATCGGCACAGTAAGCACGCAGATGTCCGCTCTCGAGTGCTGCTGCCACAGCTTCTTCATCAATCAATCCACCCCTTCCGGTGTTGATAAGGATCGTTCCCGGACGCATCATTGCCAGTGTCTTGGCATTGATCATATGGTGATTTTCAGCCGTAAGAGGGCAGTGTAACGTGATGATATCGGATGTACTGAAGAGTCCTTCCATGGTCACTTTACGGATACATTCTGGTAGATCACTACTGTTTTTGCTTGTTGCTGCAGAGATATCCATCCCCATGGCATGGGCAATCTCAGCCACTTTACAACCGATATGACCCAGTCCGACGATGCCCATTGTCTTCCCTGACAGTTCAATCAACGGTGAATCCCAGTAGCAGAAGTCGAGCTGTCGGCTCCAAGTTCCTTCACGTGTAGCCTCTGCATAGTGGTCAACCCGATTGGTAACGTTCAACAACAGTGCGAAGACATGCTGTGCAACGCTGTCCGTACTGTATGCCGGAATGTTCGTAACTGTGATGCCTCGCTCATGAGCAGCATCGAGATCAATGTTATTATAACCTGTTGCCAGCTCGCCAATGTACTTCAACCGTGGCAGTTGTGCAAGGAGTTCACGGGTGATATTGACCTTATTAATAAGGATGGCATCGGCATCTTTCGCCCTTTGCACCACCTCTTCGGGTTTGCTACGTTCGTAGACGGTACAGTCGGCAAGACCTTTTATCTCATCCCAAGAGAGGTCTCCGGGATTGACTGCATGGCAGTCGAGTATTACTATCTTCATGATTAAAAGCCCCCTCCCCTGCCCTTCTCCACGCTACACGGGCGTCAGGCGGTTTGTCATGGGATTGCCTTCACCATTCTGTGGGGAAACTATTACGTTTTACGGGGTGTGTTATTACGTTTTACTTGTTATTATTTCTGTTTACTTTATCATTCTCTTGTCGCTCCCAGAAGCTGACATCTGTGAGTCCGTCTGGCATGTATTGTTGTTTAACATAGTGCCCTGGATAATCGGGTGGATACTTATATTCCTTGCCATAGCCGAGGTCTCGCATCAGTTTTGTTGGTGCATTGCGCAGGTGAAGAGGTACGGGTAGGTTGCCACTCTTCTGTACTTCAGCCAGCGCAGCATTGATTCCGCGGTAGGAAGAGGTGCTTTTTGGCGACATGGCAAGGTACACGACGGCTTCAGCAAGGGGTATCCTGCCCTCTGGCCAACCGATCTTCATCACGGCATCGAAGGCTGCATTGGCAAGCAGAAGGGCGTTGGGATTGGCTAGTCCGATGTCTTCCGAGGCACTGATGACTACACGTCGTGCAATGAACTGTGGGTCTTCGCCTCCTTCAATCATACGTGCCATCCAGTAAAGTGCCGCATCTGGGTCGCCACCACGTATCGATTTGATGAATGCCGACACGATATCGTAGTGCATTTCGCCCCCTTTATCGTATGCCAAGGGGTTCTGTTGCAGCCGTTCTTCAACTATCTCGTCCGTGATCTCCACCGTTTTGCCAGCTTCAGCACTGACGATGAGGTCAAGGATATTCAACAGTTTGCGTGCATCTCCCCCACTGTAACGCAACAAAGCAGCCGTCTCAGTGAGTCGGATGTCGCGTTTCTGCAGTTCAACATCTTCCGTTATCGCACGGTGAAGGAGCTTCAGGAGGTCGTCTTTCTCCAAAGATTTCAGCACATAAAGCTGACAACGGGAGAGCAACGGGCGTATAACTTCGAACGAAGGGTTCTCTGTTGTGGCACCAATGAGCGTTACTGTTCCCTTTTCTACAGCCCCTAAGAGTGAATCTTGCTGTGATTTGGAGAACCGATGGATCTCATCTATGAAAGAATGGGCGACACGGAGTTGAAGAAACGTCCGCTTTGTGCCCTCTCAATGACGTCCCGTACATCCTTCACACCGCTCGTTACGGCTGAAAGAGTATAGAACGGCGTCTCCAAACGATGTGCTATGATCTGCGCAAGGGTGGTCTTCCCGACACCGGGAGGTCCCCAAAGAATGAACGATGATATGTGTCCTGAGTCTATCATACGCCTCAGTACAGCTCCTTCCCCTATGAGATGTTGCTGTCCGATGTACTCATCGAGCGTGTGGGGGCGCATGCGTTCAGCCAATGGTTCCATATCTTTCGCTTAATTCTTTACTGTTACAAAAGTAGTGAAATATTTGCATAATGCAAAGGATCCCACTCCCTTTTAAATGCTTTCTGGGCTGATATGACCCGTCAGGATTGCCCTGTCAGCTGCTCTGAAAACTGTTCCTGCAGCATCAACCACAATCTTTACAGTTCATTTTTGCAGACAATGCAGTGGGAATCTACTGTTTCCTGCAGCGTCAACCACAACCTTTACAGTTCAATTTTGCAGACAAAGCAGGGGAATTCTACTGTTTCCTGCAGCATCAGCCACCACCTTTACAGTTCAATTTTGCAGACAAAGTAGTGGGAATCTACTGTTTCCTGCAGCGTCAGACACACCTTTTACAACAGACTCTCACCAAAGATGGCGTTCTTAATATCCTTCTCGTGGTCGAAAACGAAGCGTGCTACGATGGCGCTAAGCAGTGCTGTTGAAGGCAGTTTGATACTTGATGCCGACTTCAAACGGTCGAGAACGCTCTTCAGATCGGAGTCAATATACACCGTCGCAAGCCTTGAATCACGTGCTTTATAGTCCCGAGCGAGGTCGAGAAACAGCTGCCAGCTGTCTTCACCACTGTCTTTTGCTATCGTATATTCACGTGCCAACTGTCGTCCTTCAGCCTTTGGGAGCTTCTTTGCAGCTGGTGCTGTACGGTCTTTGACGTCATTTTGTGCCGTCTGTGTAGCATGACGTGTGAAGCTTTCAGCCTGAACAGGCTGCTGAGCTGCCTTTGCTTCAACCTCTTTCTTTGCTGCTTCTTCTGCTGCTGCCTGCTCTGCTGCCATGCGTTCTGCCTCTGCAGCAGCTGCCTGCTCAGCCTTCTTAGCCTCTTCAGCTGCAGCGTTCTCGTCGTTATTTGTTGCCGATGGGCTATCGCTACCTCTCTGTGCGTTATGTGCCAGACCAGCAAGTCCACCAGGCATCACAACCATTGTTTTTTTCTTTGCCATAGTTAATTTATCTATTCTTACTTCATTTTCTTTATCATATACTCAAAAGCTTTCTTCACAGCATCACGTTGTGTTGCCAAAAGCTCGAAGGTATTCGTTCTTTTCAGCGCTGCCCTACTGTTCACAACGGGTGTAACCTTTCCGAATTTTCCGAAGAGATCATCTGTCTCACGCCACATCATCTGCTCATCAGCAGTACCGATGCGAGGGTCAATGCGGTTCGGAACGAAGAAGATTTGCGCATGCATCTGTGGGTTATGTTCGCGTAAGGCGTTGAGAACCTGTACGAAAACGCCCGTAGAATCAAGTGTTTTGTCTTCGTATTCATACGGACAAACGATGAAATCAGCATCCACAAAGAGTGGCGCCAGACCGTCTTCACTGATGTTACCTGGTGAATCGAAGAGCACATAGCCATCCACTTGTGCTGCAGAATCCATAAGTTGCTGCATCGTTTCGGGGTCGGTGACATCGAAATCCTGTACGTTATAAGGTTCATCCCAGTCTTCATAGATCTGTGTATCCTTCTGGCGTTGCATGAGAATGGTCTTCTGTAGGTCGGTATCTATTATGCATACGGACTTCCCTTTCCATGCAAGATAGTTGGCAAAGAGGATGCACAGCGTGCTCTTCCCTACTCCACCTTTCTGGTTTGCAAATACTATTTTTCCTATTTTTTTCATTATTTATATATTTATATTTTTCTTATTTTCAAGCCTTTATATTCTTATGTTTCTACATCTTAAAGTAATAACATAAAAAAACCTATGTATATGCTTCATAGGATTTTTTTTAAAGCTTTTTGTCTTCTGCTTCCTCCTCTTCTGGAGTGCATGAGGCTGAAGAAAGGATTCTTCTCCATGTCATTCCAACCGCTGAAAGCAACAGAACATACACCAAAGCCACCACTAAGTAAACTGTCAAGGACAAGTTAAAGAGAAGAATAGGGAGCAGGAAACCTCCCACAAAGAGTAGAAGCAGAATCGAAAAGACCAACGCACGATTGGCTAAATGATACAATCGGTCGGTTGATAAACCCCTCATCATCACCAAAACAAGGAAATAAGCGAGCAAACTTATCATCCAGAACAGTGTGCTGGCACCTTCAAAGAAAGAGAAAAGGTCGGAGTCTTCATCAGCAAAGTAGAACAATCCAACTTTACTACACAATGAAGCGCAAGCCAAAGAGCTACCTAAAATGGAAGAAAGCCAACTCACTTTGCGCCATCTGAAGCTCCTTTTCCCTACCCTACACGTGATATGACCCAACAAAAAGGCGATTCCAGCCAAAGAGAAACCGACCAAAAGCTCGGAAGAAGCTGATATATAATCGGCTGTTGTGTTCTGTTCTGCAGTGAAAATTCCACCATTGATGATGTCTGATTGACTGAAAAGTGCTAACAAATCAACCAAAACACCGAGAAAAAAGAGTGTTGAAAGCCCCGTTGAGAGGTTTTCCTCGAATCTTCTTACAGGTAAAAAAGTTAACTTTTTGCTATGTTTCATATCTTAATAAGTACTCGTGTGCATCATTTGATGTAACAATTCACAAACAAACGTACCATAAACTTTCATTTTGTCAAGTACCCCCTACTCTATCAAGGCTCATTTTTGCGATATTTCCAAGCGCTCCGCCATTCGCCCGTAAATACTGAAAATATGAGAGAAATAAAAGCCTTTAAATCACCAATATTTATCAATCAGAGCAAAATGAGGCTGCCTTCAAAGTATCAATGATAAGCATTCAGGTCGGAATTGGCTATCTCCTCCTCCGTAATCTCTGTCGTCATCGAAGCACGAAGCGCAATAAATGGCAGCAAGCTAAGCACGAAACCAATCAAAGTGAAGATCGTTCCGTAAGTCTGAATGGTCATCATCGTCACACCCCCACATTATTATATATATAGAGGTAAGTGAAATTACAAAGTGAAGTGAGCAACGGACAAACGAAAGCCGACCAACCGTAAAGGCGAATCATACCGCGGAACTTCCGAATCAGCCCTATTCCAAGAAACAGATTGGTAAAGAATATCGCAATATAACTATTGTCCAAGATGTTACGCAGCACCATTTCCGTGTGCGACATGGCTGGAACAAGATTACCATCTGCCGTCACATCGCTGACAGGATAACAAGAGACGCCTGTCACAAGGAGCGACAAAACCATCAGAACGATCACCGCCAACTGCAAGAAGAAGTGTCCCGACTTATGCAAACATCTGCGAAGCACTTCCCACATTGTCAACTGAGTGGCTAAGAGCAATACTGCCTCAGCAACCTGAATGGCTGATCCACTCTGCATCGTAGCAAAGGCTTCAACAAAAGAACTCTGTCCATCATTCGGCGTTCCAGTCCAATGGTCAATCATACTAACCAGACTGAAAGCAACCAAAAGTCCTATTGCCCAGTTTAATGTCTCACCCTGAAAACCGCTAACAAGGAACTTTTTAATCTTCATTTATATATTTATATTTAAATAGATTCAAATAAATAAGCACATAAATGCGCCATTATATTTATACACATGCAAATATACACTTAATTATTGAAACAAACAAATACATTCAAATGTTTTTTTAATGATAAAAAAATAAAAAGAGAAAAAAAGTAAAAGATTAAATACATTTACACATACTTATACTTTTTATATATTTATCTTATTAAGGAAAGATACAAAAGAGAAAAAGCGAAGCAAATTAAAGACTGAAAACAAGGAGAAATATGATAAAACAAAAAAACTAATATCTATTTATATATTTATATAATATAACGCCAAAACACAGTAAAACAAACGCACTTTATATAAACAAGCATTCATCTAAACATATAAATAAATACAAATTATACTGCTATTAGAACCGAAGAAACAAGAGATGAAAAAGACCGAGAAGAGTGACTACCCCTGCACTATACCCAAAGGAATATGTCAGGAGCAGCAAACAAATGATCATAAGGAGAACGTAAAGGCACTGACAAAGCTGCCAAGGAGCAGGAAGAAAAGTAAAGATAGCAAGAAGATAGAGACCGAAAAGGGCAGAAGAAAACAGACGAAACAATCGCTATTTGAACATATTTAAATAAACAAATAAATATATATAAACCTAATTATTAACGTCTTAAAAGGGAGAAAGAACTAAACATAAAAAGGTAAGCAACACCAAAGAGAAACGAATAACGACCCAAATAAGACAGAGAGGACAAACAAGAAGGACTGCAAAACACAGAGAAAGGAAAAAGGATCAGAGAGAAAAAAAGACGTTTCAACAGCAATGGAGTAGGGAAAGACTACTTGTGAAAAAGCTTAAAAAGCGAACCGAACAGGGCTGAGAAAGCAGTATAAAGCTGCAACTAAGTATGGCAAAGAAGACTGTTTAAGATATAAATAATTAAAAGTATAAATATATAATATATTAATAATAAAGACTTTATGAGTAATCCTTGAGACTAAAGTAGCAAACACTGCAGGACAAAGAGAGAAAAGAAAAGAGCATCCAAGGAGTCAGGAAATAGCACAAGAGAAGTAGCAAGAAGCAATACTATTAGAACGGGAATAACCTAAAAACCGCACAATAATATATAAACACATTATTATATATAAAACAAGCAATCAAGCATTTAAGTTCCATTAGGCGCAACTATATAACAAGAAGAAGAGAAAACAAGTAGCCAGAAAACAAGAAAAGGGAAGTATTAAACAGTAAAACACTCATAAAAACACATACAAACGATTCAACAATGAGCCAAAAAGGCTGGAGAAAAGAAGACGAAGAAGGAAAGAAAAAGGAATTAAACCAGGATAAAAAAATACGCCTCATAAATGCCAAATACAAAATAATACATGTTTATATATTTATGTATACAAGTGGTATAACGAAATACAAACAAACCATATATATTTAATTATTTATTCTTTTTATACTATCATATAAATAACTATAGATATAAATAAGGAAACAAATAAACAAGCATATAACAATGTATTTATATATTTATGTTTATATTCTTTCACGCATAAACATAACAACATAAGTAATCAATCATGTTTTTTTAATTATATACATCTTTATAGAAACGAATAAATAACACAAGGAATAAAGCTATAAAAAAAGTAAATAAATTAATCCATTTATATATATTTATATTATTGTGCGGTTACGAAAAAAAGCATAATGATCGAGTGAAACTGGTAAAGAATAAACATCGGAAGAAGGAGAGCAAGAAGGTATTAGGGGATAAAGAAGAGAGGAAATAAAAAGTAATGAATTGGTCGACTGAAGCAGCTGCTGCTGCAGTGAAGGACAAAAAAGGGATATTTTGACGAAAAATAACGTGCTCATATTTTCAATATTTGAGAGCAAGTGGGGGAGTGGACGGAAATATTTGAAAAATGAAAGAGCGGCCTCCCCAAGCCCAAAGGAGAAAAAAAGAAAAAGGGGAAGAGCGGCCTCCCCAAGCCCCTCTTTATCTTTGCAGTGAAAGAAAAAGAGTAGAAATTCTCTTTAAGCTCGATTAATTTTTACCTTTGTTGTTGTAAGGAAAAATTGACCGCCAGAGGGATAAACTAAAGCCCCTCTAAACCTTGAGTTTAAACTCGGTCGTAGTCCCTCTGGATTGAAGCTGCAAAATGTAAGTAGGAAGTTAGGCATATAGCCTATATAAAGTGACACACTACACAACTTCTCGGTCAATGTATTCCATAAAAAAATAATATGCAAAAGATATGAAAAAAAGATTTGTATTGGAATAGATGTTTCCAAAGAAACATTGGATGTGACAGTAATTCACATTGAGAGCTATGAATTGGTGGAGAAGCTGGGGTATAGTAAGTTTGACAACAGACCATCAGGCTTTAGGAGTATGACAGCCTGGGTAAGGAAAGTCATTAAGAGCCGTGGTCAGATGGATGAAGCACTGTTTTGTATGGAGACGACGGGCAGTTACGATTTACCTCTGTGTCATTGGCTCCACAAAAATGGACTGAATGTGTGGCGGGAAAGTGCATTGCAAATACACTGTTCCAAGGGCTTCCAACGAGGTAAGAGTGATAAGGAAGACTCTGAAGTAATAGCACAGTATGCAGCCAGACATCAGAGTCGGTATACGGCTTTTGTCCCAGACGCAGAAGCTATCGCAGACTTAAAGGAACTCATTTGCTATCGTGACAGTCTGGTTGAACGGAGAAAGGAGTGCAAGGTTAGGTTAGCGAATAAGAAAGAGACACTTGTGAATAGGAACAGTAAGGCCTGGAAATGTATAGAACGACTGTCAAAGGCAGAAATCAAGAGGCTTGACAAGGTTATCGGAGAATGTGACGAAGAGATTAGAAACCTTATGAAAGAAGATGAGGAGATGGAAAAGAACTACCAGCATCTTACTTCCATTGTTGGTATCGGTCTGATTAATGGTGCAGCTCTTATCGCTTACACAGGGAATTTTAAGAAGATTACCACACCTAACAAGATGTCATGCTACTGTGGATGCTTCACTTTTTTTATGAAGACTCTGGGACATCGGTACACAGGAAGAGCCCGTATAGAAACGCCTGTTGCAAGATGCTCAAGGGATACTTAAGAATGGCTGCAAAAAGCGCCATGCTTGCCAATACGGAACTCAGGAAGTATAGTGAAAGGCTCAGGGAGAAGGGTAAGCCATATGCTGTGATCCTTAATAATGTAGCAAACAAACTGCTGCACATCATGTTCTCTTTGGTAAAGCATGACTATGATTATGAGTATAATCACGAGATGGTCAGAAGAATGGAGAGAGAAATAGCATAAACAATATGGCAGGGAAATGTAAATAAAAAGACATTAACTTAGAAATTACAGTGGAATATAAACTTTTCTTGGAAAATCTTTGGATTTTACCTTAGGAAGCCGAAGGAGGGGATGTGCCTGGCGGAGTAAGGTTGGGAGTCGTGGTTTGCTGGTGATGAGTACTGGAGGAAGCAATGTTTTTCACTTGTTGAAGGGGATATTTCAGTGAAATGGATGACAAAGAGTGAGGAAGTTGCCGTTTTGGATAGTAGTGAAAAGGAATAAAGGAAAGGGGAATGGGGGCTCCCTAAGCCCCTACGAAAAAGGGGATGTGCCTGGCGGGATGTGGTTGGGGACGATGGTTTACTGTTGAAATACTTGTAAGTTCCTTACTGAAAAAGGAAGAAGGATGAGCTTGTACTGCGCAAAAACTTCACCAGAAAAAAGGGGCTGAACCATAAATAAGTTCAGCCCCATGATGAAATAAGCGTGGATTATCTCAACACTACGGCATAAGAGACAAAGAATACTGCCTTATCCTTATACAAATCACCCCTGTAATCATTGTATCTAACGCCCAATCCTATTTCAGAGCGGACATGGTAACACAGAGATGATACTGTATATGGATCGAAATGAGAAAAAGAAAGGACAAATTTACTACTGTAAGATGAAGGAGGGAAGTTGGTGTTGTGGACTGCTATGAATAGGTGAGGATAAGCGGTTGGAATGCTTTTCAGTACGTTTTGGACAGTGGGGAGAGAATGTTACTGACAAGATTTTTCATGATTGGTTTTCAATAGACGCCCTTTTGGGTTGTAAAAGAGCACCTTTTGCACGGTAAAAGATGCCCTTTTGAGATGTAAAAGACGCCCTTTTGCAATGCAAAACATGCCCTTTTACAACACCAACTGTAACTCATTGAGAATCCAAGGGTTACAAAGAGAGAAAAAGAAGGGTGGGGGAGGAAGAATAAAAAATAAGGGGGAGGAAATGTAAAGATTGTTCAGGAATAATGCCCCCCAAGCCCCTCCGAAACAAAAAAAGGTGAGAGAAGGAAGAGCCTCCCCAAGCCCCTCCGAAGCAAAAAGGTGAGAGAAGGAAGAGCCTCCCCAAGCCCCTCTTTATCTTTGCAGTGAAAGAAAAAGAGTAGAAATTCTCTTTAAGCTCGATTAATTTTTTTACCTTTGTTGTTGTAAGGGAAAAAAATTGACCGCCAGAGGGATAAACTAAAGCCCCTCTAAACCTTGAGTTTAAACTTGGTCTTAGTCCCTCTGGATTGAAGCTGCAAAATGTAAGTAGGAAGTTAGGCATATAGCCTATATAAAGTGACACACTACACAACTTCTCGGTCAATGTATTCCATAAAATAATATGCAAAGATATGAAAAAGATTTGTATTGGAATAGATGTTTCCAAAGAAACATTGGATGTGACAGTAATTCACATTGAGAGCTATGAATTGGTGGAGAAGCTGGGGTATAGTAAGTTTGACAACAGACCATCAGGCTTTAGGAGTATGACAGCCTGGGTAAGGAAAGTCATTAAGAGCCGTGGTCAGATGGATGAAGCTCTGTTTTGTATGGAGACGACGGGCAGTTACGATTTACCTCTGTGTCATTGGCTCCACAAAAATGGACTGAATGTGTGGCGGGAAAGTGCATTGCAAATACACTGTTCCAAGGGCTTCCAACGAGGTAAGAGTGATAAGGAAGACTCTGAAGTAATAGCACAGTATGCAGCCAGACATCAGAGTCGGTATACGGCTTTTGTCCCAGACGCAGAAGCTATCGCAGACTTAAAGGAACTCATTTGCTATCGTGACAGCCTGGTTGAACGGAGAAAGGAATGCAAGGTTAGGTTAGCGAATAAGAAAGAGACACTGGTGAACAGGAACAGTAAGGCCTGGAAATGTATAGAACGACTGTCAAAGGCAGAAATCAAGAGGCTTGACAAGGTTATCGGAGAATGTGACGAGGAGATTAGAAACCTTATGAAAGAAGATGAGGAGATGGAAAAGAACTACCAGCATCTTACTTCCATTGTTGGTATCGGTCTGATTAATGGTGCAGCTCTTATCGCTTACACTGGGAATTTTAAGAAGATTACCACACCTAACAAGATGTCATGCTACTGCGGATGCTTCACTTTTTTATGAAGACTCTGGGACATCGGTACACAGGAAGAGTCCGTATAGAAACGCCTGTTGCAAGATGCTCAAGGGATACTTAAGAATGGCTGCAAAAAGCGCCATGCTTGCCAATACGGAACTCAGGAAGTATAGTGAAAGGCTCAGGGAGAAGGGTAAAGCCATATGTCGTGATCCTTAATAATGTAGCAAACAAACTGCTGCACATCATGTTCTCTTTGGTAAAGCATGACTATGATTATGAGTATAATCACGAGATAGTCAGAAGAATGGAGAGAGAAATAGCATAAACAATATGGCAGGGAAATGTAAATAAAAAGACATTAACTTAGAAATTACAGTGGAATATAAACTTTTCTTGGAAAATCTTTGGATTTTACCTTAGGAAGCCGAAGGAGGGGATGTGCCTAGCGGGGTGTCGTGAATAGTCTTGGGAAAAGAAAACAAGGGGAAATGGAGGATTGGAATTCAACTTTTAGTGTCTGAAATGAATGCTTTTTTGCTTGCAAATCGTATAATTCTAAACGCATAAATAGGGCAGTTCTCGATAAAATATTGGGAGAAATAAGAGATAAAACAATAAGAAATGGAGGATTGGAATACAATTTTTTTAGTGGCTGAAATGAAGGTTATTTTTGCATGTAATTCGTGTGATTTTTAGAGTCAAATTAGGGATAAGCAAGAGAACATATTGGGAGAAATAAGAGATAAAATAAGGAGAAATGCGGGGTTAAAATTCGATTTTTAGTGGCTGAAATGAAGGTTATTTTACTTGTAAGACGGGTAATTTTAAACGCATAAATAGGGCTGATCGAGATAGATTATCGGGAAAAAAGAGGATGAAATAATAAGAATTTGCTGCAAAAAAATCAATATGTAGTTTCCGAATTAAGAGCCAATTTCACACAACGCGTATGAGAATCAAGCCCCAAAAGTAAGGCTGAAGAAATTGAAAACACCAAATGTAAAGCCATAAAATCAGGGTGTATTTTTACTAATTTCGCCGCTCTTCTGCAGAAAGAAGACGGCTACTGGGCAGCAGTGCGACGACATATTGGGAGTAAAAACTCGATGGATAAGAAAGCTGAAAAACGACAAAAAGGGAGTGTTTTTTTGGAAAGTGAATTATAGGGTGGGGCAAACTATGCGACAAAATAGGAACATGTTTCGGGCAAAAGGGATGTGCGACAAATAGGGAAGTGATTTTATATAATTATAGAAAGATGGTAAACGATTGAAAATCAGTATATTTACATAGTGCATTAAAGGCGAACGGCGACAAAAAAGTGACAAGTTTTGTTTACATTTTAATCTTTCATTCAATCAGAAAGATATAACATTCGAATTATCAAGTACTTAAGTTATAGCATAAAAGGGTATTTACGAGTCTGTATGTTCCCTTTTTGTCACCGTTGAAGGATGTAAAAACGGGGGATAAAAAAGTAAATTTCAGGGCGTGAAAAACAGAAAAACGACAAAAAGGGAGTAAAAACTCAATTGCAAAACAACGTAGATTAGGACCCGAAAAAGGGGTGAATTGGCGAACGATCAGAAGACTAACGTAGGGCACAAATCTGTCAGCCATTTTACCGATGCAGGGCACTCAGCATATCAAACGATTTTCATTGTGCAGCCCATCATCTACAATGGCGCAACCCACTGGCGCATAAACCAATAAGCACCATGGCAGAGGGGGCGACAACGTACGGAAAAACGAAGCGCAAAAGACAACTGCGACAAATAGGGAGGGTCGCCCCAAAACCTCTTAGTTAAAGTCATCTTCCCCCACAGAAGAGAATCTCTTCTCTTAAAAACACAAAAATTCTTCTTCAGATTAGATTATCATTAGTATATCTTTATAAGATATTATTTAGGAGAATGTAACTCTTTTAGATTCAGAAAGTTACATAGATAACTAACGACACAATGGGAAGTTAGCGACGACATATTAGTAAGTATGGTGCGACAGATAGGTAAGTATGGTGCGACAGATAGGTAAGTGTTAGGGGGTATGGTGCGACATGTTGGGAGTTTAGGTGCGACGGATAGGGAAGGAGTTGGCTTATTAGATGAAGAAAGAAGACAAAAAGCATACTTTTTACGCTTTTTCTTTCTGTGATCTTTAGTTATCTAAAGTGGAATAGGCATAAATGCGCTGATTTTTAATAGGTTTTTATTTTGTAAATAATAGTATATATACTTCTGATAATTAGTGTTTTATAGTATTTACAGTACTAAAGTGTTGACAAAAAGGGAGGGTTTTGTGCAGGAGATGTTATGTCCTTGGACGACAAAAAAGGAGGGTTAGGAAAAGAATTTACATATAATAGGAGGAAGAAGGACGGAAAGTAGGGGCCTCCCCAAGCCCCTCCGAAGGAGGGGATGTACAGATAGAGTGTGGTTAGGAGTCTATTGTTGGTGGCTTGTACACGCTCTTTGGACGGTGTGGATGTGCAGATAGAGTGTGGGTTTGTTAGTCTGTTGGTGGTCTGAGATTGCCTCTTTGGACGGTGTGGATGTGTCTGGTGGGGATCTGATGTTGGGCGTTGGGATAATGGAAAGGGGGAGGAATTTGGATCGGTATTCAATGTTTAATGCTCGAAACTTTGAAGGTTAGTGTGCAGGGCAATGGTTTTTGACACATAAGTTGGTTGCTCGTTAAGTTGATGACTCGTGTTCTTTGGTAGGTAATTTGGTCTATTGAACACATAAGTTGGTTGCTTGGTAAGTTGATGACTCGTGTTCTGTGGTAGGTAAGTTGGTCTATTGAATACATAAGTTGGTTGCTTGTTGACTCGAGAACTTGTATCCGATAACACATAACTTGTTCTCCTGGACACATAAGTTGGTTGCTTGTTAAGTCGTAAACTTGTATTTTGTGGCAGGTAAGTCGGTGGCTTGTCGATTCGATGACTTGTATTTCATAACGTGCAATTCATTGCTTGTCAATTCGATGACATACATCCTATGGTAGGCAAGTCGGTCCATAGGAAACACAAGTTGGTTACTTGTCAGCTCAAGAACTTGTGTCCTGTCGCGTGCAAGTCGTTGAGTTGTCAATTCGTAAATTTGTATCTTATGGAACGCAATTCATTTGCTTGTCAACTCTAAATTCGTCTACTTGTCAGCTCAATGTCTTGTCAAATAAAATCCTATTCTTTGTTTTTCCTGTCACTCCTGTCACCTTTTTGTGTTCTGTAGGGGGTTGTTAGTGTGGAAGTTAGCCAAAGAGGCAAAAGTGACAGCAAATGAAATAAAAAGTAAAATAGGGAAAAAGTATTACTCCCATACCCCCTTCGGTTGGAGAGGAGAGAGAGGGTTGAGCTATGGAAGACGAGTTGTTATGATCTGAAAGCACCCCACGTGGTTGTCAGTTTACCCACAATCTTGATATATCGGATATGAGTTTTTAATGAAGTTTTTAATTGTGTAACACTTATGAAACTGTTACATTTTTTATACGCTTTTTGTGTGCAATGTTAATTAATAAATTTTATAAGTAAATTTAAAACACCATGTATAATTATTACTTAACTTTGCACCGTGATTACTCATGTAACCCAAAGAAACGAAGACGACTGGTCTTAGTCACCATGCCAGCTCATCCCTTGTAAAAATATGAAAAGGGGCAAGGCAAGAAAGAAACGAGGTGACGGAATGATCAAAACAAGAGAGGTAATAACTCCTATTGTATGCCACTTACCACTAATAAAGTCGTATAACGACCGACATGTGACAAGTAACGATAATCATTCTACCATACAAATTGAGATATAATTCAAAAGATTAAAACCATAAAGTTACTCAAATGGAAATTAAAAAGTATTTGAAACCGTACATTGAATGTACGAAAGTTGAAACGGAGTGTGCACTATTGACTAGCACTGGTGGCAATGCTGGTGGATATGAGCAAGGTTCTAAGTCTAATCCATTTTCCAATGAAGCAGAAGAGGGAAGTGGAGAAGAACCATATCAATATCAATAACTATATGTTTAACTAAATAGATCCTAAAAAATGACCATTAAGACAATTTATTCAGCCTTGCTTTGCTTGGCAGTCCTCGGTTTTGCGTCCTGTTCTTCTGACATTGAAAATGAACAAACGCAGGTAGTTGCATCTGGTGGAACTATACGTTCGTTTACTTTAAATGCGACAAGTGGCCCTCAGACACGTACGGACGTGAACATTGACTCTCCAACTAAATGGACTCCTGGCGACCGTCTTATTGCTTACAACATTACAAATCCTCAAGGTTATGACTATCTGACAGCTACGGATAATGATAATCACTCTAGTTTCAAGGGTGACATTCATTGGAAAGCTGGCGATGAATTGGCTGTTTTCTATCCTTATCGTGAGAATGTAAGGAAGACCCCTCTGGGTATTGTTCCACTTGGTTTGAAAGAGAACACCATCATTATTGACGGTAAACCTGTTACTGGACATCAGAACGGAACGTTAGCAAACTTCAAGTACTTCGACTATATGTGGGGTAAACTGAAGAATATTCGTGAAGATGGGCATAGTGCATGGACAGACTTTACAATGCCAAGCAGAACTGTTTTGTGCGTATTAGAGTGGTAGATAAAGGTGTTAAGATTAAAGACATCACACAGGTTACACTAAGAAACATCTATACTGACGCTGATTTCAACCTTGCAACAGGAGAATTTACTTATGCTCCCAAAGGTGAGCTAACTGTTACTGCTGATGAACCTCTTGAAGTTTTCGACTTCTTACTACTTCCTGATCCACACTTTAATGGACAGTTCGAAGTTCATACTGCCAGTGGGAAGACTTATCGTGGTGCTCTTCCTGCAGAGCATAAATACGAGCGTGCAAAGTATTATCAGTTTACTATTACTGTTACCGAGCCTGATCCATTCATTCCAATAGACGGTGTGAAGTGGGGAAAGTACAATCTTCAGTACGAACCAACAGAACATCAGAATGGTTGGGTAGAAGGTTATCGCCTCGCAAAGAATGCTTGGGACTACTTCTATACGAACAATGACCCATTCAATCTCTATCCAGAGTTCCTCCCACGTGCGTTCAATTGTGTTGCTTTCGACCACTTCCGTTGGGGAAACATCGCTTATGCGCACAACTATAGCCATGATGCAATGCGTTATTACTCAACTTATACGGGTAATATCCAGGGTCAGCAGCTGAACGACTGCTATGGTGACCTTGCTTATTATGCATCAAAGGGTGACTGGAAGTTGCCTACAACGAACGATTTCCGTAAGCTGATGGCGAAGACTGGAGAGTATCTGGGATACTATGTTGACAATGGAAACGTTGTAGTAGGTGTGCTCTTCGATCCTACAGTACCAGAGAATCTCAAAGGAAAGGTGCTTGATAAGAACGGAAGAGTTATCGGTAGAACCAATCAAACGAATGCTATCTACGTTGGAGACTACAGAAAAGCAAACTGTACACGTATGAAGCACTTCACAAAAGAGGATATCGACAAGGGCGTATTCCTGCCATGTGCAGGTGCATACACCGAGTATAACGACGGTGCACCACGCCTCCAGCGTCCAAGTGCTCAGGCTCTTTACTGGACATCTGACGGCAAACCATGCGACTACAGATTGGCAACAGCCTTCTCAGCTTACTATATGACGAATGGTTGTTTCTTCCCTGGAACAGTTAGCGGAAGCCGTAGTATGAATAATCCTAAGTGGAGTATGTACAGCATTCGTCCTGTATATGCAAAATAAAAGGTAATCAGGGAGAGTGCACGGGGATATGGAAACGGTCCCCTTCAGTTCTCAAAAAGTGGCTCTCCCTCTTGCCCTTTCATCGTTGAAGGGAGAAGAATTACCACGGAAAAACGATAGTTATGGGAGTCAGAGGATATGCTATACCTCTGGCTTCCATTCTTTTTTACCGTTTAAGAGGCAGCAGATGCATCGTAAAGGTGCGCAACAGGCTTGCACAGTCATGCTATCCTTTCCGCTGAAGCAGCATGTCTTATGTTGTAAATACAGCCCCCAGCTTGTTTTAATCACACCGTCTTGTTGGTTAGAAAGCGTGCCTTTTCCTATTAAAGCCAGCCGTTTTATCAGTTAGATAGCATGGCTTTTCCTATTAAATCCTACAGTATTGTTGAGCAAGAAAGCTTGGTTTTTATATTAAACCTTACTGTATTGTTTATGAGAGCGTGCTGACTTCCCTGTTTATCCCTACCGTTTTCTTTATCAGGAGGAGATGGTTCTCATATCCAGCCCCATGGTTTCGTTTGTCAGTGTGTGCTGAATTTCATTTCAAAAGCTACAGCCTTGTTTATGAAAAGAGGGTGGTTTCCATGTTAAAACGACCCCTCATATTTGTTAAAAGGTGGTTGCTTCGAAGTTAAATTTTACTGTCATGATTGTTAAAAGAATATAGTATACTTAACAAAGATATCCAATTTGTTTGTTAAAATCGGGTGGATTGAGTGTTAAATAACACCATCTTTTTTGTCAAAAATTAGCACTTCGCTACCTATATCCCATCCTTTCACTTGCGAAACAGTCCCTGATGCGGTGTCGGATGATGGTGAGTCATGCATCAGACGATGCTGAAATCGTTTTTTCGTGTGGCTTGGTTGTGATCAGTAATACCATTGACCAATGCCGAAACCCTATTGTTGCAGCGTGTTTATCGCCCTTTCCGTCAGCTTCAAACACCCCTTCCGTCCCCTTAATAAATAAGGTATGCAGAGGGCAGATACCGCAAAGTACGAACGGGGAAAATACCAATAAGAAAGTTGTCCATTATTGATACAAAAGTTTTATTAATGTTAAAAAAAGATTTTTAATGCTTTTCGGGTACGTATTAATATATCTATAGTTGTATTAATAGTACAGTGAGTTATTTTTTTCTTGTGTGAAAACCGATACACATTAAAAACTATTTGACTCTAAATGGCCACTATAACTGAGACGGGCGCACCAGTATTACTGATGTGCCCGTTTGTTTTTTCTATCTTTTTTGATGTGTTTATGGGTTTACAAGTTAACAGATTGTGTTTCATAAGGTGTTGGCTTGGGCGCTAAACACAGCCCTTTACCCTTTTTCCCTTTTCTCTTTTTATCCTTCCCTGAGGTTTTTTTTTATTTCCTTTAGGGTTTCTTACTGTTTCCCTTAAGGCTTCTTTTCAATCCCTTTAAGGCTTCTTTTTATTTTTCTCCAGAGATAGTTATCTCCCCAGCGATGGCTTTTTTCATGTATTGGCGTATGGTTTCAGGGTCATCATAGAGTGCCTGAAGATACATAAGCTTCGTAACAGCAGCCTCTACCGTGCTATCGTAACCACTGATAACGCCTGCATCCTTCAGCTGATAACCCGTATCGTAACGGCTCATCTCCACCTGTCCGCTGATACATTGGCTGATATTCACCACGACAATACCCCTGCGTGATGCCTCTTTGAGCATGTTCATCAGCCAAGGTTTCTGTGGTGCGTTCCCACTTCCGTATGATCTCATGACGATACTACGCAGTTCCGGAGCGTCAATGACATGCTTCACGATGTCATCCTCAATGCCTGGGAAGAGCGAAAAGATAACTACATTCGCGTTAAGGTCCGTATGTGGAATCATCGGACGTGTATAGTCGGGCTTCAGAATACGGTGTTCGTCAAAGGTAAAGTTCACTCCAGCCTCACAGAGATGCGGATAGTTGAACGAGTCGAAGGCATTGAATTCATCTGCATTCTGCTTCGTTGAACGGTTGCCACGCAGCAGATGTCCACTGAAATAGATGCACACCTCCGGTACCATTGGCGTCCCATCGGCATGATGAGCAGATGCAAGTTCGAGGCTTGTCATGAGGTTTTCCTTCCCATCCGTGCGCAACTGTCCGATAGGAAGCTGTGATCCCGTGAGGATAATAGGCTTGGTGAGGTTCTCAAACATAAACGATAGCGCCGAAGCAGTGAATGCCATGGTGTCCGTACCATGCAGGATTACGAATCCGTCATAGTCATCGTAGCGTTCAGAGACGATGTTCACGAGCTGTGCCCACCGTTGTGGCGTCATGTCAGAAGAGTCTATTGGAGGGTCAAACTGGTAAGTGTCCACTTCAGTTGGTATCAGTCTGAACTCAGGAACATTGTCAACAAGGTGGTTAAAGTCAAGCGGTTCCAGTGCTCCTGTCACCTTATTATGACCCATACCTATGGTTCCACCAGTATAGATTAGCAGTACTTTGTTTGTTCTCGTCATAATGTATCAGTTTGTTATTTTGCAAAGATAATAAAAAAATATGCACCGTTCTTTATTCTATATATACTTTTTTTCTTTTTCCTTATTATTAGGCTAATGAATTCTGTTACATAATGTTACGGAAATCAAATGGTATTTGTTAAAATTAATATGTGTCCTTAAATATTTAACATTTATTAGTTTTGTGAATATAAAAAAATAGTAGTAATTTTTGCACTCGAATTATCCACGTAATGTGTAAGTTTTCAGCTACTTAGCAGCGCAAACTACTTAAAAAAATAAAAGAATTTCTATTGTATTCTATTTGGAAAGAGATAACTTATTAATAATTATTTGATATGAGAAAAAAAAGTATGTAGCACCCTCGATGAGGGAGTTTAATGTGCCATGTGAGGCTATCATCATGGCAGGTTCAGGAACAAATCCGAGCTTTAACCCATCCGTAACTCCGCGTGGTGATGGTGGAGAAGAGGACTTAGATGGCGACACTTATGATGCATCAGGTAGCGATACCAGCACACCACAGCCATAAGTAAGTAGGAGAGTTACTAACAAGCATTAAGAAAACGACTAACAAAAAATGAATTCAAGAAACTTATTCACACGTATGATGTTAGGCTTAACAGCCCTGACATCCAGCTTCCTTGTGGCATGTAGCGATGTAGACACTGCCCAGGACCCACAGAAACCAACGGATGGTATCACGTTCAACATGAGCGATGTGCAGGACAGGTCTGATGCTTCACTGCCTAAGACCAAAGCTCCTGAGGTTTATGAGAACCACACTGTAGCACTGCAAGGTGCTGATGCCAAAGGTTTTGTACTTGAGGAAAGCACCGTTGAGGGTGTTAACCCAGTGCAGCAAAGCCCTGCTACACGTGGTACGATGAAGACTTCTATCGACGGACAGTTCACGGTTTTTGCATGTAAGAACGGTGGAGTGTCACCTGACTATATGTATAATGAGAAGGTGAATGCCAACGGAACGATGGTAACACCTAAGAAGTGGCGCAAGTCTGAGGCTTCAACACTGAAGTTCTATGCCGTTTATCCAGCTGCACAGGACGCTGACCAGCAGATCAGCCCAGCTGCTTACAGTGCATCACAGAGCCCTGTTATCAAGTTCAGTCCTAAGAGTGACGTGAAGCAACAGGCTGACCTCATGGTGGCAAGACCGCTGATATGGCTTACGACACTTATGTTAGCACACCTGTTCCATTGCAGTTCACACACGCCACAACGGCTATTCAGTTTAAGATAGGTAACGACCTATCTTATAACCAGCAGGTACAGAAGATCGAAATCCAGAACGTTTACGGTGAAGGAACATACGATCTCGCTACCAAGACATGGACTCTTGGCACAACAAAGAAGAGCTATACGCTTACGTTGAACCCTACTTTCTCTACTGCACAGAACCCTGGAACGGTGATGAACGGCGGTGATGGTACGTTCTTCATGATTCCTCAGACCCTTCCAGACGATGCTAAGGTGAAGATTACCTTTGCAAGTGGTAAGTATTGGGAAGGAAAAATCGGTGGAACGGGTAAGGTTTGGGCTGAAGGAACCACAAAGACTTACACCATTTCAAACTCTAAAGACCTCTCTGACCGTGACTTTATCCTGACCGTTACACCAACAAACGGAACAGAAAGAGAGTACAATCAGTTCGACCTTCCATTCACTGTAACCAGCTATAGCCACTTGAAAGGCTATACAGGGACCGACCGTGACAAGGCAGAACCATGGCAGATTGCGAAGTATGAGACACGTGAAGGAACTTACAGTGCAAGTGAATCAGAGAAAGGTTGGCACGATGCTGGGACAACTTTACCTGCTTTGGCAACTGCAATCCTTAAGACTTCTGGTAACGGAGGTACAAGTGCTGAAGCAAATAAGTTGACTTTTAAGGATGACTATAAGGCTGATTTCGTTGCTTATAGAAATGCTCAGTTGAAGTCAGCTACGCCTGTAACGGGCAAGATCTCTCTATGATCAATGGCAAACAGAACACTGCTAACTGTTATATCGTCTCTGCTCCAGGTACGTATAAGTTCCCATTATACTACGGTAGCAGTCGTGTGAACGATCAAGATGTCGCTGCTTCTTTCTGGAATCATACGCAGGACGGTGGCGCAAATGACATGACATTGGGACAATTCCAGGATGGTCTCGGTGCTATTAATTATCCATATATTGAACGAACCATAAATGGTGCTGAAGTTATTTGGCAGAGTAAGCCTGGCATGATCAAGAATGTTACCGTCTCAGGACAGGGCAGGACGGGTTATGTTAGCTTCGAAGTTGATAAGAATAACATTGAGATCGGTAACGCTATCATAGCTGTAAAGCAGGGTTCAACGATTGTTTGGAGCTGGCATATATGGGTAACTGGTTCTGACGTAGCCGACGTTCAGTCACAAACCTTCCTGCATGAGCCAATCGGTTTCGTTCCTTCAAGCTGGAAGCGTACAACCTATTCAGAGAATCGTGAGATTAGAATAACATTTAAACAGCCACGTTCTGGTAAGACGTCATCTGTTGTATTTACTCAGAAACCACATGTTGAGCAGGCTCAAGGTAAGGCAATGTTCTTCCAGTGGGGACGTAAAGACCCATTGACAGCGGCTACTGGCTTACCTCTTCTCCCTGGGGACATGACGTAGGTATTAGCTTAACGTATGCTGCAAGTCATCCTATGGTTATGGGTAACTACCGTCGTTTTAATAATCATTTTGGTGCAATGCCTGATGGAAAACTGTTCTGGGCTGATTATTTTAACTGGAATAATGATCCAAATGAACAACGTACGTATGTGAACCTTTGGGATGCAGAGGCTAAAACGTTTGAAAGTGATTATACACACACTACAGCTTATTCTGGTCCATTCACCAAAACGATTTATGACCCAAGCCCTGCTGGCTTCCATGTTCCAAGATCTGCAGACTTCTCTAAGCTGACTTCCGATCGTAGAAGAGCAGCCTTGCGTATGGGATGTTTGAACCCTGAGGGTGGTTCTGCCTATAATACGCCTGTCTTCTCTAATGCTGGTTATGGGTATTATTGGACAAGTGAGAAGGCATTTAAGTTAAATAATAATGTTTCATGGGCTTATTATAGCATCCATGCTTTTGCTACATCTGATGATGATTTGGAGATACAAAGACACGCACAGTATTTTACTAATCCTGGCTTTGGTTACAATGTTCTCCCAATCAAGGAATAAACAGATGCGTTCCTGCTATTAGGAACAAGATAATATCAGCGACTGCAGGCTCTTCGGAGTGTGCAGTCGTTTTGTTTTAGGGGCTTTGTGGGTTACATTTTCTGGTGGTTGGAGGGAGTGATGGAGGGTGGAATGAGATAGGGGAGAGAGTGGAATGAGATAGGGGAGAGAGTGGAATGGGACAAGGAAGGGGGTGGAAAGGAACAGGGGGAGAGGATGGAATAGGACAGGGAAGAGGACGGCGTGGGGAGTATGAATTATCCTTACATAATCTCAACCCTGTTTGTTCTGGTTTGGGTGGATGGTAGTTGTTTTTCGGATTTGTAACCATTGGATTATCAAAGGGTTACGGATGGGGTTGTAAAAGGTGCCCTTTTGCGTTGTAAAACATGCCCTTTTACACTGCAAAAGACGCCCTTTTACGATGCAAAAGGGCGTCTTTTAGAAGGCAAAAGGGCGTAGATGGGAAAACAGAAGGGAAAGAATTTGACAAAGAACGACAAAGCGCACACCAAAGAAGCGAGCCCAAAACCCAAAGAGAAGGAGCCTCCCCAAGCCCCTCTTTATCTTTGCAGTGAAAGAAAAAGAGTAGAAATTCTCTTTAAGCTCGATTAATTTTTACCTTTGTTGTTGTAAGGAAAAATTGACCGCCAGAGGGATAAACTAAAGCCCCTCTAAACCTTGAGTTTAAACTCGGTCGTAGTCCCTCTGGATTGAAGCTGCAAAATGTAAGTAGGAAGTTAGGCATATAGCCTATATAAAGTGACACACTACACAACTTCTCGGTCAATGTATTCCATAAAAAAATAATATGCAAAGATATGAAAAAAAGATTTGTATTGGAATAGATGTTTCCAAAAGAAACATTGGATGTGACAGTAATTCACATTGAGAGCTATGAATTGGTGGAGAAGCTGGGGTATAGTAAGTTTGACAACAGACCATCAGGCTTTAGGAGTATGACAGCCTGGGTAAGGAAAGTCATTAAGAGCCGTGGTCAGATGGATGAAGCACTGTTTTGTATGGAGACGACGGGCAGTTACGATTTACCTCTGTGTCATTGGCTCCACAAAAAAATGGACTGAATGTGTGGCGGGAAAAGTGCATTGCAAATACACTGTTCCAAGGGCTTCCAACGAGGTAAGAGTGATAAGGAAGACTCTGAAGTAATAGCACAGTATGCAGCCAGACATCAGAGTCGGTATACGGCTTTTGTCCCAGACGCAGAAGCTATCGCAGACTTAAAGGAACTCATTTGCTATCGTGACAGTCTGGTTGAACGGAGAAAGGAGTGCAAGGTTAGGTTAGCGAATAAGAAAGAGACACTTGTGAATAGGAACAGTAAGGCCTGGAAATGTATAGAACGACTGTCAAAGGCAGAAATCAAGAGGCTTGACAAGGTTATCGGAGAATGTGACGAAGAGATTAGAAACCTTATGAAAGAAGATGAGGAGATGGAAAAGAACTACCAGCATCTTACTTCCATTGTTGGTATCGGTCTGATTAATGGTGCAGCTCTTATCGCTTACACAGGGAATTTTAAGAAGATTACCACACCTAACAAGATGTCATGCTACTGTGGATGCTTCACTTTTTATGAAGACTCTGGGACATCGGTACACAGGAAGAGCCCGTATAGAAACGCCTGTTGCAAGATGCTCAAGGGATACTTAAGAATGGCTGCAAAAAGCGCCATGCTTGCCAATACGGAACTCAGGAAGTATAGTGAAAGGCTCAGGGAGAAGGGTAAAGCCATATCGTCGTGATCCTTAATAATGTAGCAAACAAACTGCTGCACATCATGTTCTCTTTGGTAAAGCATGACTATGATTATGAGTATAATCACGAGATAGTCAGAAGAATGGAGAGAGAAATAGCATAAACAATATGGCAGGGAAATGTAAATAAAAAGACATTAACTTAGAAATTACAGTGGAATATAAACTTTTCTTGGAAAATCTTTGGATTTTACCTTAGGAAGCCAGGGGGAGGGGATGTGCCTGGCGGGATACGTATTTTGGTCATGATTTAGAGTCGTTTGAGTTGTAGAAGGGACAGAAGTCGTTAGAAAAATGGGGTATTCAATTCGTGAACTTGGGTTTTTAATGCCTGGTTTGTCGGTTTTTTGACTCGTAGAACCTGTTCGTTTAGCATGTAGCCCAATGGCTTTTCAATTCGTAAAACCTGTTTATTTAGCATGCAGCCCAACGGTTTTTCAATTCGTAAACGTATGTTCTTTAAGATGTGAATTGTTTGCTAAGCGCACGGCTTAAGGGCGTGTTTATGTGTCAGGATATATTTTTATGATGGATGATTTGTTATGTGTCATGCCGTCAAGTTGTTGGGTTTTATGCCCTTCAGGGGGGCAAGGAACGGTGGGAAAGATAATAATTTTTCCATGGAACGGTTTTCTTTTGCTATTTTATCGTGTTATCGATTTTTTTCGTAACTTTGCTCTCAGAATCAAAATTATAAAGGAAATTATTATGCTTACATTAAAGCTCATCAGTGAAGAGACCGAACGTGTGATCAAAGGATTGGAGAAGAAACACTTCAATGGAGCACGTGAGGCAGTTGAGAAAGTACTGGAATATGACCGTCTGCGTCGTGAGACTCAGCAGAAGCTTGATACAAACAAGCAGCAGCAGAACCAACTTTCGAAGCAGATAGGAGGGCTGATGAAAGAAGGAAAGACCAACGAAGCTAACGATATAAAGGAGAAGGTGGCTGAACTGAAGTCGGCTGACAAGGCGCTACATGAGATCATGGAGACGGCACAAAGGGAGATGACGGAGGTGTTGCTGACCATTCCTAACGTTCCGAACGATGATGTTCCGGAGGGAAAAGACGCCAGTGACAACGTCGTTGTGAAGGAAGGTGGCGAGAAACCGAACCTCCCTGCTGACGCACAATGCCACTGGGACTTGCTGAAGAAGTTCAATCTTGTTGACTTCGACCTCGGTGTTAAGATCACCGGAGCAGGTTTCCCGCTATACATTGGTAAGATGGCTCGCTTCCAAAGAGCACTGGAAGCATTCTTCCTTGACGAGGCTCGCAAGAGCGGTTATCTGGAGGTGCAGCCGCCATTGGTGGTCAATCAGGACTCAGGACTGGGCACTGGACAGCTTCCAGACAAGGAAGGTCAGATGTATCATGCCAACCTTGACGACCTCTATCTTATCCCTACGGCTGAGGTTCCGGTGACGAATATCTTCCGTGATGAGATTCTTGACGAGAAGGATCTGCCTATCAAGCGTTGCGCTTATTCGGCTTGTTTCCGTCGTGAGGCTGGTAGTTACGGTAAGGATGTACGTGGTTTGAACCGTCTGCATCAGTTTGATAAGGTTGAGATCGTACGCATTGACAAGCCAGAGCATTCCTATGCATCACTCGATGAGATGCTCAACCATGTTGAAGGACTGCTGAAGAAGCTGGAATTGCCTTATCATATCCTGCGCCTTTGTGGTGGTGACATGAGCTTTACATCAGCCATCTGCTACGACTTCGAGGTGTGGAGTGCAGCCCAGGAACGCTGGTTGGAGGTGTCAAGTGTTTCAAACTTCGAGAGCTATCAGGCAAATCGTCTGCACTGTCGGTACCGTCATGCAGAGGATAAGAAGATTGAACTCTGCCATACTCTTAACGGTTCGGCGCTTGCTTTGCCACGTATCGTTGCCGCAATCATTGAGAACAACCAGACGCCAGAGGGCATCCGTGTGCCGAAGGTGCTTGTTCCTTATTGCGGATTCGAGATGCTCGACGACAAGATGGACTAAGAATAAAACCCTCTGCCGTCCTCTCCTGATAAGTGGAGGGGTACGGACAGAGGGCTTTTCATTTGCTAATCCCGAAGTGGATTCTACACATCTGTTTATTACTACGAAAAACCTACAGAGCTTAGAACAAGGGCTCAACAAATAACAAATCATCATACTAACATATCACAAAGACAGTATTCCCCTATCTTTCCTCATACCGAAAGGGGCACGACATGGGGTCTGTCGGATAAAAAAACAACAGTATATCATGAACAAGATTATCAGCAAGAAACAGTTTTCGGAGAAGGTTTTCTGCATTGAAGTGGAAGCACCTCTCATCGCAAGGAGCTGCCGTGCAGGCAATTTCATCATCGTACGCGTTGATAAAAACAGTGAACGTGTGCCGTATACCATTGCTAAAGCTGACCCGGAAAAGGGCACACTGACAATGGTTATACAGGAGGTGGGGCGATCATCAACGAAGCTCTGCGACCTGAAGGTGGGTGATGAGGTGGCTGATATCGTTGGTCCGCTCGGTACTCCGTCACATATTGAGAACTACGGAACGGTGGTCTGCGCCGGTGGTGGTATCGGTATTGCTGCCATTCTCCCCATCCTCACGGCACTGAAGAAGGCTGGCAACAGAGTGATATCCGTCCTTGCGGGTAGGACGAAGGAGCTGGTTATCATGGTGGATGACGTGAAGGAGTATTCGGATGAGGTGATCATCATGACCGATGATGGCTCATACGGCGAGAAAGGGGTTGTCACGGTGGGCGTAGAGAAGGTTATTCAGCGCGAACATGTGGACAAAGTGCTGGCTATCGGACCTCCTGTGATGATGAAATTCACGTCATTGCTGGCAAAGAAATACGGTATTCCTAACGATGTATCATTGAACACCATCATGGTGGATGGTACGGGAATGTGCGGTGCTTGTCGACTGACGATAGGCGGAAAGACGCGCTTCGTCTGCATTGATGGTCCTGAATTCAACGGTGATCAGGTGGATTGGGACGAGATGTTCAAGCGCATGGGGACGTTTAAGAACGAGGAATCACTGGCTAACAGGGCTGCAGAACCAGGACACGCTGCTGCCGATCAGGGGAAGAAAGACGGTGAGGAATGTGCTCTGGAGGCTGATAAGAAAGCGTCGGAGGGCGTTGCTGCTGCCGTCAATGAGGCTGAACCCGAGGCGTTGAAGCCCAAGGAAAGAGTGGCAATCCCACGTGTTAAGATGCCGGAACTGGATGCTGAATATCGTGCCAAGACCCGTTTGGAGGAGGTAAACATCGGCTTGACACCCGAGATGGCTATGCAAGAGGCAAAGAGATGTCTTGACTGTAAGAAGCCATCGTGCGTAGAAGGTTGTCCGGTAAACATCCAAATACCAAAGTTTATCAAGAATATCGAACGTGGAAACTTCCTTGAAGCAGCGCGCGTTCTTAAGGAAACATCAGCTCTACCAGCCGTTTGCGGCCGCGTTTGTCCACAGGAGAAACAGTGTGAGAGCCGTTGTATACATCTTAAAATGAAGTCGCCAGCCGTCGCTATCGGCTATCTGGAACGCTTCGCAGCCGACTATGAACGTGAGAGTGGGCAGGTTGCATTGCCTGAAGTAGCACCATCCAATGGCATCAAGGTGGCTGTTGTGGGTTCAGGACCATCTGGTTTGAGCTTCGCAGGAGACATGGTGAAGCGTGGATATGAGGTGTATGTCTTCGAAGCACTGCATGAGATAGGTGGCGTTCTGAAGTATGGTATCCCTGAATTCCGCCTCCCTAACAAGATTGTTGATGTTGAAATAGATAATCTTCGTCGGCTTGGTGTACACTTCCAGACTGATACCATCATTGGTAAAACCATCTCTATCGATGAGCTGAAGGCAAAGGGTTTCAAAGGAATCTTCGTTGGTTCGGGTGCAGGATTGCCTAATTTCATGGGTATTCCGGGCGAAAACGCCATCAATATCCTGTCAAGTAACGAGTATCTTACACGTGTTAACCTCATGGATGCAGCCAATCCGGATACGGATACACCTATTATAATAGGTAAGAAGGTGCTCGTCATCGGTGGTGGTAACACTGCAATGGACTCTTGTCGTACGGCAAAACGACTCGGAGCTGACGTCACTCTGGTCTACAGAAGGTCTGAAGCGGAGATGCCGGCACGCCTTGAGGAGGTGAAACATGCCAAGGAAGAGGGTATCAACTTCCTGACATTACACAATCCGAAGGAGTATAAAGCGGATGAAAACGGACGCGTCTGTGCTGCAGTATTGGATGTAATGGAACTCGGAGAACCTGACGCAAGCGGTCGGAGACGCCCTGTTGAGACGGGAAAGACCATCACCGTGGACTGTGATCAGGTCATCGTTGCTGTTGGAGTATCGCCCAATCCGCTCGTTCCTAAGTCTGTTGAAGGATTGGAACTGGGCAGAAAGAACACCATTGTTGTCAATGACAACATGCAGAGTTCCCGTCCCGAGATATACGCCGGAGGTGATATCGTACGTGGTGGTGCCACCGTTATCCTCGCAATGGGCGATGGTCGGCGTGCCGCAGCCAGCATGGCTGAACAGCTGAAGGCGTAAGAACGACTTATCGTATAGCGTGAGCCCTGTATCATTCTGCTCCCTATTGTCGGGTAATAGACAATGGGGTGGGGGGAGATACAGGGCTCATTCGTGATGCTTTTAGCCGTCATTACCAAGACTTTTCTGCCTGTTTTCAGGTGTTAGAAGCTCTTCTGTAGAACACAAAAGTAGCTTGGGAATACAGTAAATGTTTGCTGATGAGGCTGAATAATACGGGCGTCTCATGCTCAAACTCCGTGTTTATTAGCGGTAAACAATTCTCAATAGGGCAAGACTGCAGCTCGTTTTGTGTCTTGATGAACACGTAAACAAGTAGCACACCACCACCAACCACACAAAAAAAGTGCCGAAAGCATGACGCCTCCGGCACTTACCTTATATCCGTTGTTGTAGCTATCGCATGGGAACCAACACCCATGTCAACGGTCTCATAATGTTTTTTACAACCTTAGAAGTTGTTCTCCTGGAGCTGGAAGTAGCTCTCTGGGTGGTCACATGTTGGGCAGACCTTAGGAGCATTCTTGCCGATCTCGATGTGACCACAGTTACGACACTGCCAGATTGAATCACCATCACGTGAGAAAACAACCTTGTCGTCGATGTTCTTCAACAGCTTGCGATAACGCTCCTCGTGGTGTTTCTCTACCTTACCAACCTTGCGGAACTTAGCAGCAATACCTGTGAAGCCTTCCTCCTGAGCCTCTTCAGCCATCTTAGCGTACATGTCTGTCCACTCATAGTTCTCACCTGCTGCAGCGTCAGCGAGGTTATCTGTTGTTGTAGGAATACCACCATCGTGCAAGAACTTGAACCAAAGCTTAGCGTGCTCACGCTCGTTGATTGCTGTCTCCTCAAACAAAGCAGCAATCTGCTGATAACCATCTTTCTTTGCTTTTGAAGCATAATAGAGGTATTTTGTGTGTGCTTGGCTCTCTCCAGCGAAAGCAATCTGGAGGTTCTTTTCAGTCTTAGTACCCTTCAGTTCTACACTCTTGAAAGCCTTGAACTTGTTAGCTTTAGCATGACAAAGTGGGCACTCCTCTGGTGCTTCAGTACCTTCATAGATGTAACCGCAAACGGTGCAAATAAACTTTTCTTTCATAATGTTTGTATTTATATATTAATATTTTTACGTATATGTCCTTTTCGACGCTTCGATACTGACTATTGATAATCAGTAGGATACGTATAGAATATGTTTCTTGTAATTATTTCAACTTTCTGGGTGCAAAGTTATGAATTATTTTCGATATATTCCAAATCATTTAGCCATCTTTTTACTGAAAACAAGCTATTTAGACGTTGAATAATTAGGAATTATCCATCAAAAAAAGCAGAACTGTTAGGAATCAAAAAGCTTTAAACTATTGACTATTTGGGGGCTTTGCCATCCCTGTTTGTTTGCCCATAAGACCTGTCCGTTTGCCCATAAGAAAGGATATAGTCCCCAGATGAGCAAACAATGATAATCCTTGTGCCCTGTACTCACAAAAGAACTAAAACCTAAGGGGGTTCTAGAAGAGACCTAGGAGCCCTAGAATAAAAAGCCTAGGAATCCTAGACTAACCCCTAGTCACCCTAGAACTAAGGACCTAGGAACACAATTATAAAGCCTAGGGATCCTAGAAAGAGACCTAGGATTCCCTAGAAAATACCCCCTCCAGAAGCCCCATAACTCCCTAAAATAGTTTCGTTTTCATTTGCTGTCACTTTTAACACTTCTCTTAATCACCTCTGTTTTAACCCTTTACAGCCCCATAACGTGTGACAGAAGTGACAGGAAAGTTAGGAAATATGCCCTTCCTTGATGTTAATATCATAGTTCCCGTTTTAACTTCCGTATGTTTCTGATACACTCTCCAGTTGCAAATGTAACAGCTATCGCATTCTTCCTTTTTAGGATTATTCCCAATATATAAAGTCCTTTCTTGGTAAATGTTTTGGTAGGGAGCTATGTTAGATGGAAGCTTTGTGGACGAATTATTCTACCGCAAAGTCTCTACGCTCTTCTTTCTAAGAGCAAACATACAGTCCGAAGGGAACTTATTTGCATTCTTGTACACTGTTTCTTTGATACGATGGGTTCCTAATCCATATTAAATGGGCTGCGTCAGTATCATTAAAAGGGTAACATCAGCATCATTAAATGAGTGGCATCAGCATCGATTATAATTTGTTTTCCTCGGACGGAAACAATACTTCGTTGAACGTTAACAAGCAAAAGGTCACTCAGGCGTTCCTTTTTTCATGATCAGTTGGTTTTTATTTCTGTATGCAAATATACATATTTATAATGTGTATGACAAGAAAAAGGGAGGTTAAGATGGGCAGTACGGAATCTTTTGGGGGACAAAAGGAAAAACATTTATTCCTATAAACATGGGAATATATATATATATAAATGGCGACAAAAAAGTGTAAAGTTTCGTTATTTTCAGCAAACTCCATATTTGTCGCATATAGATGGAATGCCATAAGGAGACAATACTACTAATTTGTCGCAGTGATTTATAACCCATTAGGGTACAGTGAGTTATGAAATACACAAAAGATTGTAATACAGAAAACAAAGATTGGGAAGTGAGAGAAAGACAAAGAGAAAATGAATGTTTTGTAAAATAAAACGAACAAAACACGAGTTTACCTCCCTATTTGTCGCCCTCTACCTCCCAATCTGTCGCAATGGGTGGGAAAGACCCTCCCTTTTTGTCGCACACACCTTACTTGATTGTCGGAAGAATGTTCCTTAGAAGTCGGCTGAAACCTACTCATTTGTCGTGCGATGGCTTTGCAATCACTTGATAATCAATGCCGTATGGCAGCCTAATTAATCTTTAATAAGAGATTACTAACGACTGTCTAACTCCAAGACGGGTTTTGTTTTAGAGTTTTTTTTATCACGATTGCCGTGTCATCTGCGTACTCATGAGCCACAGTGTACTATCCTTCGGAGCGTTAAGTGCGGTGTGCGAGCCGATGGGGGGAGCGCCTTTCCCTTCGTGTCTACCTACAAGAAGTGACACCCAGAGAGGTTGCGATGGCAGTGATAACCGTCACAGCGATCTGCAGAATGAGTTTCCAAGTTGATTGTTTCATAATTTAAAGCATGATTAATGTCTGTCCCATCCGCCCCAAAGGTGAGTGATGTATTTGTGTGAAAGTCCTCATTTTCAATGAGATGCGCCCACCATTAAGGGGCAGATGACGACAGACGGTTAGACATTAAAGAACTGATTAAGGGTTGTGCGTCTCACTTCCGCCAGCGCCGGGAGTACCTTCTGCGCCCCCTTCAGCCGCCTTCTTCTTCCCTTTCTTCGGTGCCCCGACGTATTTCTCCGCCTCCTGCAGCTTCAGATTGCTGAGTAACGTTGCCACACGCTTGTTCGTTCCGACCTTCATTGACGCTGGAAGGAAGAGCACATGAGGACTGAAGATATCCTTCTGAACATTAAAGTCATCGGCTTTCTCCACCCCATGCGAATGGATTCCCACACGGAAAGTTCCCAATCCGTCGACTTTCACCTTGCTACCCTGCGTCAGCGCGTAGTTCATTTCGGTGACAAGTGCCGAGATAACAGCCAGGATGTCAGGCTCAGTCACCGTACAGCTGTTGCTGATGCGGGCTGCAAGTGCCTTGATATCAACGCAGTTAGTCACTACAGTACGGGCGTACCAATGCCCCTTTCTTACTGTTCTTACGATTGTCTTGGTACAAACGATAATTGATTGACATAAAATTAAAGATTTAAAAATGTAAATAAATAAAGAAATGAATACATATATATATAACACAATGATTATATATCACCGATAATCTGGTGTCTATTCTCCCCGTTTCGTCGATGGCTGATGTGTATCCATCGTTTCAAATGACTGTCAAGAGGTTCGAGAATCATCTGGTCGAAGTCGGTATGTTGAAGGATATTGACGTACTTCTGGCACATCTGTCGTCCCGAAACGTAGATGTCAGCAGCCTCTCCCGAGAGGTGTTGCGACTGCTCCGAGCCTTCAAGAGCACGGTTCAGCGCCGTACAACGATAGCCACTCGTCACAATAACCTTCCCAATTTGTCGTCGCAAAGGCTCCAAAACCTTTGTACAAAGGGCTTGCAAGTTGCTGATAACGGTCTGTTCCGACAGTCCCGGCTGGCAGGGATCACACCCCGGAAGGTTCTTTATCCGTAGTCTTATGGCAGTCCCCGACCGTAGCATCTCACCCACTGTGAAGTGTTCAGAGAGCTGTTCTTCGTAGTTTATGTGTTGCATAATGATGATGAAGTTTAGTTTACAAAGCAATCAACGGGCAGGGGCTGATTGCCATAGGCGCATCCGTCAGTTTCCCCTTTCCTCCCTATTGACATTGCAAAGGTACTATCTTGCGAAGGCGAAGTCAAGAAAACGTAGGATAGTCAATACAATAGTCTTGGCAATAGACGCTGAAATGCGCCTGAAAAGACTATATATAATAAGGTATAAGGCACTGTTCCCGTTGCCTTTCTCCGTAGGATCCGATGAGGAGTGGGAACAGAGTGACTGTGGAGCTGGAATAGACAGACAACGATACGGGAACAGACTGAGTGTGAAGTGAGCACAGAGTAACTTTGAAGTGAGCACATACTGCCCACGAATCGTCCCTCTTATAGCTGCCGAATACCCCTGCTGACCATCCCCCGATGGACATAACAAGCACCATGAAATATCCTTACATTACGTAAACCCAATTTTCTTCCTTTTCCAACTATAATCAATAAAAACCGCCTTTGTAACCATCAAGGAATCAATAGGTTACAAAGAGGGTTGTGAAAGGTGCCCTTTTGCATTGTAAAAGGGCATGTTTTGATGTGTAAAAGGGCATCTTTTGAAGTGCAAAAGGGCGTCTTTTACAACGCAAAAGGGTGTAGATTGAAAAGTAAGAAGGAAAGAAATTGACAAAAAAGAAGCCTCCCCAAGCCCCTCCGAAGGAGGGGATGTGAGAGGAAACAGTGGGATATGGTGGCTCACTAAGTCTCGAGTTACGGCCTCCCCGAGACCCTCCAGGGAGGGATGTTCCTCGCGGGATATGGAATGCTGGATGTTGGGGAAATAGAAGAACTAAGATTTAGGGCTTAAAGTTCTGTGTTTAATTCTCAAAGCGTTAAGGTTTGGAGTTCAAAAATATGCTTTATCGCATTTGAAAGCATTGTTAATATTTATCAAACTACGGGAGTTTCGTTAATTAAACCTTTTTTTATAAGAAAAATATTCATAACTTTGCACCGCCACTTATACGTAAGATGCATAGCCATAGAGGCTTAACCACTCCGTAAGAGAGGGACAAGGAAACGAAATTAAACCCGATAGCAGAAACTATATAACCAATAAAAAGAATGCAAAAGCATAAATTATCAAATGGAATCCTGCTGGATGAGTTGCATACAGCACGCCATCACTATGTCACACCGTCATGTTCGGTGATGGCTTTAGATGCCGAATGGTCATTGATGGCTGGTTCAACGGAATTCGGAGCAGGGCATAACAACGCCTATGATCAGAACAATTCTGATGCAGAAGAGGGCGAAGATATTAACTAACACGACCTGATTGTACAGAAATAAACTACGATACGGTCACTAAAAAACGATTTTACGACACGATGAAAAGACTTATAAACAGAGTATTCCTTCTGTTTCTGACTGTTGTTGGACTTGCTGCCTGCTCGTCAGAGGATACAGAGACAACAGGCAAAGTGCAGCAGTCACCTGCTAATATGACAGAATTCTCCGTTGGAGATGCCCCAACACGCACGGCAGGAGAATATGTGAACGGTTCGGGAACCGACCCCAATCACGTTAAGTTCTATTGGACAGGAGACGACCATATATGGGTGAACAAGAGCACAACGGGCGGTACCGACCTCGTGAAGAACGACCGTAGTGACCTCACAGCAGCAGACAAGGTGGAACGAACGAAGTTCTTTTTCAATGAAAACCTCTCTGCAAACACTTATAATGTGCGCTATACAGGCTCGAAATCAACCAAGGCTGATGAGGTAGTCTTTGCCAAAGAGCAGATTCAGGATGCACCGAATGACGCCAGAAAGATAGGCGAATATGGCGACTGTGGTGTGGCTGTAGCAACGAAGATGGCTGACCGTAAATACACTTTCAACCTCACCCATAAAGCTTCTTACCTCGTTCTGAACCCCTACAGTTCAGTACATCAGTTCTCAACTGACGTTGGTGTAGTGGCTGTTTTCGTACAAGCTGATCAGCTTATCAACGGTACTTTCAAGTTTGATGACAACGGATTGAAGTACAATGCACCTGACCGTCCCGTGTCAACCGTCACAAATGACAAGCGAAAGACAACCATATGGTACTATAAGCAACGCTTTGAGAGAAATCAGTTGGTCAACAGAACACCCAGTGAAAGCTTACCCATCCCAGCATCAGCAGACGTGACAAAGAACGGAATCATCATCGTTCTGCCACCGGGGGGAATACACAAATGTTAAGATAGACTACGCACTTGTTGACCAAGCTACCAATGGTTGCGGATATTATCGGAAGATATATAAGAAGCTAAAGTTGGAAGAAGGCAAGACATGTCACCTTGAACACGACATCAAACTGGCTGATTTCTCGAAGGATGATTACTACACTTGGGATGCACCTGTGGGTGAATACTTCTGGAAAGGACATGAAGACAAGCAGCTTTTGCTCCCTGTTAAAGACCCAGTGACGCAGACTGAAGGCTTCCCCGATGCTGATTCAGATGCCAGATGGTACAATGCCACACCTGGAGCAAACACAAATGTTTATCAAAATGTCGCTACACGCAGCGCAAAGGATGCCCTGACGGCAAACGGAGCCATGTGGCTTGCATGGCAGGGGACACCTACCATAGACATGGGAAAGATGTATGTCATCCATCATCATCTGTATAATGGTGGCGTATGGTTCGATACTTTAGAAGCATTAAAGCAGAAAACGGGTAGACCAGCATCACATTTCACAGACATCGGACCGACAAAAGCCTATGGAGGAGCAATGATTGATTACCGCAAAAAGACCGAGACAACCGACTTGGCAACCGTCCCTCTGAACAGATCTTACGCTGATAATGAACGTACACCAGGGATCAATAGCAATACAAAAAGGATATTCCTCCCTGCAAGAGGCTATTATGACTTCCTTTATAGGAGTGGAACCACACAGCTTGAGACACCCCATCAGGTTGTAAGTCCTTTCTTTAACACACAGGGAATGTACTGGACTTCAACAGCTTTTGCTGGTGCTGACGGTAAGACAACAGCCCTTGCACTGATTATTGACTTGGAGAATCACAAGCTAATCCTGCGCCGTATGGACAAGAGAGTTGGTGCACCACTACTGAAATGATGACATGATAAGAGAGAGAAGAGCACGCCTCGGGCGTGTTTTCCTCTCTCTTTATCGTTTAAACCCTGTTTGTCAGCCTCCTTCCTCCAGCCCAGACTGCGGACTCCCCACGCTCCAGTTGATGAGGACAGAGCAAGGAAACAGAGGCAACAGCATACAAACCGAGTAGCATATAAGCCTATATAGGCGGATGGAAGCATCCCTTATGCCCCTCAATCTATGTACAAATCAAAACGAATATTAACTAAATAAACTATTTTATGATGAGAAAAATAAACCTATTTTTCATTTTGCCAGTAATGATTCTATTACTATGCTCAACGCGTTCTATGGCACAAGGACAGGATGCCAACTACAAATGGGTGGGTAATGAACTGTCAACAGTGATTGGAAACAGCAATGCTGACATGAATGCAGTGTACTTATACAATGTCGGAACAGGCAAATACCTGAACGTTGGGTCAATCTGGGGAACCAGTATCTCAGCCTATAACGTTGGTATGAGACTAAATTTAACGAAGATTTCAGCCGATACATATCACATAGAAGGCGTCCTCGAAACGGACGACGGACACATGTTGGGATTCCCACATGTACTCGCTGGAGATGTGGTACCTGACAAACAATCAAGCTGGGATAGGGTGTTCTGCGACCGAGTAAGCACCAATGCCTATGTTGATTGGACCATTAAAGAAACAAGTTCAGGCAGTAAGACCTATACTTTATACTGCAAAAACGATGCAGCACCAAGCATCGTGAATGGCAATCGTTATCTTGTTGTAGACCCGGCAGCGTCAGGTTCCAACCGATTGAGCTTCATTTATCCTACAGACCCAACCTCTTACGGTGCCAATGCACAATGGAAATTCATCACACTACAGGACCTTAAAGACGCTTTCAAGGCTCAATTCGCTTCGTCAGAGGCTCCTGCCGATGCTACTTTCCTACTGACTGACCCTGATTTCATGCGCAGTCACAAAGGAGTTGGCAAGTGGGTAGTGTCTGGTTTGCAGCAAAATTACCTCCCAGCGAAGTATGCTTTCAATCAAGGACGAGCCTTATACGTATTACGTTGGTATGGGTCAGATGAACGCTTGGCCTGATAAATACACCCGAGAGTACGGAAGTTACTGGATAGCATCTATCCGAAACCTGGGTAATAACGCCTATGCAAATGGCTCCGTAACACAGAAAGTGAACGTATTGAAGAAGGGTTGGTATCGTGTTTCATGCGATGGTTTCTACAGTCCAGGCGCTGGAAGCAATCTGAAAGCAAGTATTTTCGCTAATGTTACAGGCTCTTCCGATGGTCGTTCAGTGGTTTCTAATGATTTGAATGTCTTTGGAAAGGAGTTCAATTACACCAAAGAAGAACTGACAAAGACGTATAAAGCTGTTGATGTAGCGACTGAAAGCCCTTACATCAAGGCTGCTAAAAGCTTTGAAACGGGTATATATAACAACGCAATCCTCGTCTATGTCCCTGCTGATGGTGACGAATTGAATATCGGAATCAAGGTTTCAGGCTCTGATAAGGAACTCGATTGGACAGCTTTCGATAACTTCCAGCTGAAGTATTGTGGTGATAATGATATGCTCTTGGACGAGGATCAGACCTCACTCGACTATCTTACCAAGCAGGCTCTTGTACCAACAAATGCCTATACTCTTATCTTAAAGCGCACACTCAAGACGGGTTTGTGGAGCTCTATCACACTCCCTGTGTCGCTTACTGCCGCTCAGTTCAAGACAGCCTTTGGTGAACAGGCAAAGCTGGCACGACTGAAAGGACAGGATGCAGCCATCCCTACACGTATTGATTTTGAGAAAGTCGACCTCTCAAATGACGATGCTACGGTGATAGAACCCAGCAAACTCTATATCATGCAGACTACTCGTAAGGCGAATGTTGAGGCGGGTAGCTATTCGAAAGGCTGAATGACGGGTCGCAAGTGACGGTGCAGGCACCTTATTACACCATTAATAATGTTGTCCTTCCTACTGTTCCTTCCCCCATCTTCCGAGAGAATGCACACCAGACGACAACCGTTTCGGGCGATATTCAGTTCTGTGGAACACAGATTAATCAGACAACCACCATCATTCCTGCCCACTCTTACGTGCTGGGAGCTAAGGATGGAATGTGGTATCACACTGCAAATGCACTCCCAGTGAAGGGCTTTAGATGCTGGATAGCAACGAATGTGAATGCGGCAAGTCCTGCCAAACCACTCACTTTCACCATTGACGGTGAGCTGCAGGGCAGTACGACAGCCATCGAAGGCTTACACATCGAGGGCACAGAGGCTTCTGCTCATGGTGCTGTCTATAACCTGCAGGGACAGAAAGTGGCTGATGATGCATCACAGATGGGCATCTTACCACGAGGAATCTATGTTGTTAACCACAAGAAAATAATGATCAAATAAGGAGGAACAGTCATGAAAAAGATATATGTAACACCCATAACAGAGGAGATGGAGATAGGTGTAGAACGCTCACTTCTCATACAGTTCTCACAGGTAGACAATGACGGTGACGGTACAACCGACCAACGTCCTATTCACGAAGGAGACCCAGAAGACGGCGTAGGAGCCAAACCGGGCTGGTTCGACCTTGCTGATGAAGGCTATAATCCTTGGGAACATTAAGTCTTAAAGGGCGTATCCGATGACGCCATCGGTACATAAAAGCTAAGCAAAAAGCAGATCAGTCCCTATCCTCAGGGCACCGTCTGACGAACCATAAGACATCTTTTGCATTGCAGAAGATGCCTTTCTTCATTGTTGGGAGCAAGAGAATAAGAAGCAGGAAATAACCTTACAAAATATGAAGGCATATAGATAGCAAAACAAAGGATAATGAAGAAAAACCGCCTTTGTAACCATCAAGGAATCAATAGGTTACAAAGGGGGTTGTAAAAGGTGCCCTTTTGCATTGCAAAACATGCCCTTTTACACATCAAAACATGCCCTTTTACATTGCAAAAGGGCGTCTTTTACAACGCAAAAGGGCGTAGATTGAAAAACAGAAGGGAAATAATTTGACAAATAAAGGGCGGAACTCAGAAGGAAGGCGACCCAAAACCAAAGAGAAGGAGCCTCCCCAAGCCCCTCTTTATCTTTGCAGTGAAAGAAAAAGAGTAGAAATTCTCTTTAAGCTCGATTAATTTTTACCTTTGTTGTTGTAAGGAAAAATTGACCGCCAGAGGGATAAACTAAAGCCCCTCTAAACCTTGAGTTTAAACTTGGTCTTAGTCCCTCTGGATTGAAGCTGCAAAATGTAAGTAGGAAGTTAGGCATATAGCCTATATAAAGTGACACACTACACAACTTCTCGGTCAATGTATTCCATAAAATAATATGCAAAGATATGAAAAAAAGATTTGTATTGGAATAGATGTTTCAAAAGAAACATTGGATGTGACAGTAATTCACATTGAGAGCTATGAATTGGTGGAGAAGCTGGGGGTATAGTAAGTTTGACAACAGACCATCAGGCTTTAGGAGTATGACTGACCTGGGTAAGGAAAGTCATTAAGAGCCGTGGTCAGATGGATGAAAGCTCTGTTTTTGTATGGAGACGACAGGGCAGTTACGATTTACCTCTGTGTCATTGGCTCCACAAAAAAATGGACTGAATGTGTGGCGGGAAAGTGCATTGCAAATACACTGTTCCAAGGGCTTCCAACGAGGTAAGAGTGATAAGGAAGACTCTGAAGTAATAGCACAGTATGCAGCCAGACATCAGAGTCGGTATACGGCTTTTTGTCCCAGACGCAGAAGCTATCGCAGACTTAAAGGAACTCATTTGCTATCGTGACAGTCTGGTTGAACGGAGAAAGGAGTGCAAGGTTAGGTTAGCGAATAAGAAAGAGACACTTGTGAATAGGAACAGTAAGGCCTGGAAATGTATAGAACGACTGTCAAAGGCAGAAATCAAGAGGCTTGACAAGGTTATCGGAGAATGTGACGAAGAGATTAGAAACCTTATGAAAGAAGATGAGGAGATGGAAAAGAACTACCAGCATCTTACTTCCATTGTTGGTATCGGTCTGATTAATGGTGCAGCTCTTATCGCTTACACAGGAATTTTTAAGAAGATTACCACACCTAACAAGATGTCATGCTACTGTGGATGCTTCACTTTTTTTATGAAGACTCTGGGACATCGGTACACAGGAAGAGCCCGTATAGAAACGCCTGTTGCAAGATGCTCAAGGGATACTTAAGAATGGCTGCAAAAAGCGCCATGCTTGCCAATACGGAACTCAGGAAGTATAGTGAAAGGCTCAGGGAGAAGGGTAAGCCATATGCTGTGATCCTTAATAATGTAGCAAACAAACTGCTGCACATCATGTTCTCTTTGGTAAAGCATGACTATGATTATGAGTATAATCACGAGATGGTCAGAAGAATGGAGAGAGAAATAGCATAAACAATATGGCAGGGAAATGTAAATAAAAAGACATTAACTTAGAAATTACAGTGGAATATAAACTTTTCTTGGAAAATCTTTGGATTTTACCTTAGGAAGCCGAAAGGAGGGGATGTGAGAGGATACGGGGGGATATGGGTGGCTGACTAAGCCCTGAGAGTGACCTCGTCAAGCCCCTTTGGAAGGAGGGATGTGCAGAAAAAGGGTGGGGTTGTTGGTCTATAACTGCCTCCCCAAGCTCTTCCAGAGGAGGAAATGTGCAGAAAAAGGGTGGGGTTGTTGGTCTATTAATAGCCTCCCCAAGCCCTTCCAGAGGAGGGGATGTGCCTGACGGGGTACGCGTTTCCGATGAAAAAATAGAATAGTTGGAGGAGTTAGAGTTCTAAATGGCATAAAAACCGTTACGCCAAAAGCGTTGTTGGAAATCCGAAAGGGTTTCCCACGAATGGTTTTTAATGACTATAAGTACTTTAACTCCTCTAAATATTAAAGCGCAATTCGCTTGACTTTTAAATCCTAAAATCCATTGTTAAGAATCCAAATCAATATCTTAAAACACACAAATCATCTACTTGTTAACTCGTAATCTCTTATGCTATAGCACGTAATTCTGCTACTTGTTAACTTGTGAATTCTTGTTCTATAGCACACAATTCACTATCTCTCAATTCGTAAATTCGTAGTTTATAGCACACAATTCACTATCTCTCAATTCGTAAATTCGTAGTTTATAGCATGCAATTCACTATCTCTCAATTCGTAAATTCGTAGTTTATAGCAGGCAACTCGTTTACTTTTCAATCTCAAAACCAGTCCCCAAAAACCTTCAAACACCGTTTTATGCCCTCTCAAACAGAACGGGGAATCTCGCTAATTGTCCTCCCTCTCCTTTCGGAGAGGGTCGGGGAGAGGCTGTTCGGGGTTGTATTTCAGGCTTTTTGAAATACTCTTACAAATTACACATCACTATTGTTCGCAAATCAACTCATTATCGTTAAAAATCGCCTTTGTAACCTTTGGATTATCAGTTAGTTACAAACAGGCTTGTAAAAGGTGCCCTTTTGCATTGCAAAACATGCCCTTTTACACATCAAAAGATGCCCTTTTACATTGCAAAAGGGCATCTTTTAGAACGCAAAAAGGGCGTAGATGGGAAAGCGGGAAGGAAAGAAATTGACAAAGAAGGGCGGAACTAAGAAAAGAGAAGCGGCCTCCCCAAGCCCCTCCGAAGGAGGGGATGTGAGAGGAAACGGTGGGATGAGAAAGGAGGGATGTGCCTGGCGGGATACGGAATGCTGGGGGTTGGGGAGATGGGAAGGGGAAAAATTAAAGCTAAAAGTTCATGGGTTAATTCTCAAGGTCTAAAGTTTTTGAGGTCAAAATATGCTTTGTCGTATGCAGACCACCTATCTCTTAATTCGTAAATTCGTAGTTTATAGCTTGCAGTTCACCTATCTGTAATTCGTAAATTCGTGGTTTTTAGTACGCAATCCATCTATCTGTAATTCGTAAATTCGTAGTTTTAGCTTGCAATTCATTATCTATGAATTCGTAAATTCGTGGTTTTTAGTACGCAATCCATCTATCTGTAATTCGTAAATTCGTAGTTTTAGCTTGCAATTCATTATCTATGAATTCGTAAATTCGTGGTTTTTAGTACGCAATCCATCTATCTGTAATTCGTAAATTCGTAGTTTTTTTAGCTTGCAATTCATTATCTATGAATTCGTAAATTCGTGGTTTGAAGCATGCAAATAACTATCTCTCAATTCGTAAATTCGCAGTTTCGAGCATGTAACTTGTCTATTTTTCTTCTTCAAAACCAGCTCCCAAAACTCTCAAACACCGTGTTATGCACTCTTAAGTACAACGGGGTATCTCGCTAATTGTTCTCCCTCTCCCTTCGGAGAGGGCTGGGGAGAGGCTGTTTTTCCTCACTCCGTCCTCCTCAAATACAACGGGGTATCTCGCTAATTGTCCTCCCTCTCCCTTCGGAGAGGGCTGGGGAGAGGCTTCTTTTTATCTATAACGGAAAAACCCCTAAGGGCCTGGGAGCGGCTCTTAGGGGTTGTTTCATACCCGAAAGACTGTCTGTTCCGACAGAAAAGAGAGTCTGTCACAGTCCTGAGGGGCGGAGAGACAAAGTCGTTATATGCCTCTCCTTGTTTTAATCACTTAAAAAGGATCACATTATTTATTGAAAAATTTCATATCAAGCACCTTCACATAGGTGTGAATCTTGACGTTCTTGTTGTTGCTTTCCAGCACGAATATTGGGTCATCGCCCTTGTATTTCGTGTAGAGAGTACCCAGTGTATGGGTAAAGGTAGTACGTCCGAAGTTGTAATTGTAAATACTTCTTGTTGAATGTAGGTCGCTAACAAATGTCATCTTCTGGTGGTCAACAAAGTCTTCAAGGCTCTCGTTAGGGTCTTTATCGAACTCAACGGTAACGATTCCACCAAAGCCTATTGGGTGCATGGTCTCCTTTTTCTCACGATAACTGAAGTAGAACGGGTTAGCTTGACTGATCTTTACCAGCTCATTGTCCTGTCCGTTGAGCGAAAGACTGATGCTTCCCCACAGTCCAGCCTCACGGTCAAGGTTAGGGAATGGACCCGTGTTCGTACCAGAGAAGCCAAGAACCTGCAGCTGCATGCGTACTTTCTTGAACTCAGGAACGAAGTCGCGCTGTGTAACAGTGAACTCATTGCTTGTTACAACACGTGCCTGTGAGTTGTCAAGTGCGTAACGTAGTGAGAAACTGATAGGAGACATCTGTTCCATTGGTATGTCTGCGTTGAGGAATTTCTGGAAAGCATCGATGTCACCCTTGAGCACTTCCTTCTGAATTGTCTGTCCTCCACCGAGTATAGTGATGCGGATATCACAGTTAGCAAGTACCTTACGATAGTGCAGAGACTGGTCGGCTGATACGCTTACGTCCACACCTTTGATCTGATTCATCGCAAAGTTGATGGCTTCATCCACAACTTTCTCGTCCTCATCTGACTCTACAAGAGAGGTAGATGATACGTCCATAGTTGATGTTAGAGATGTAAACTGGCTGGTAACCGTCCAGCGCATCCTTGTCGATTGACTCAAAGATGTTACCTTTCTTAGGTGCATCTGTTGACACGGAGAAGTACTTCTGGATCAGACGAGCAAGGATATGGTTCTTCTTTTTGTTAAAGTTGAAACCAAAGTTCAGCGATCCATTGGCAACAGGAGAGTTCACTGCGACACCCAGTTTGGTGGCAAGTTCCTCCTGAGAGTTGATCTTTTCAACGCTCTCAATGGTCGTAATAGGTGACTCTTTCCACTGCATGTTCGCCCACTTGTTCCATACTTCCTGGTATTCACTCTTACGAATGTTGTGAACAGTAGCCGATGTTTCCCTTGCTTCTTGTGGGTTTGCAGGGCTCAAATTGATTGAGAAAGTCACGTCACCTGTCTCGTGTGAAGTGATGATAGCATAGGTACCGTTAGCGATAGTACCACCTTTGAGCACACAACCAGGGTAGATAATGTCGCTTGTTGGGTCGAAAAGGAAGCTCTCATCGAACGCTTGCGTCATCTTATACCTACGTGTTGTCTTTACCCAACTACCTGGAATGCCGTTCAGTACGCCCTTTTCTTCAGTCTTCGAAGTACCTTCGTCAACTGGAACTGTCGTACCATCATCGGACGGAACAGGGTCCGATGCGCGTGACATCATTGGCGCTAATGGTAGCGACCGCAGATAGTTTTGAATCTCTCGGGTGTTGTCAAGTACCCTTTCTCCTGTGTCTTCCTTGGTTCCAGTGAGTTGTCCGTCCTGCGAACATGAACCGAATGTGACGGCAAACAGTGCCAATGAAGCTGGCAATACCGCCTTTAAAAGATTCTTTTTCATTCTTGTGTAATTTTAGGTTATCATAAAAAGTAAATAAAACTATATTAAATCCTTGGCACCACAGTTACTTTTTAACGACTGTCTGCTCTGCGTTGAAACAATTAATGTTCACATGATATCATTACAGAGAGACTATCTCGTCACTGCGATTGTGCAAATTTATATAATTATCCTTTACCTTCCACGTCTTAGGGGCTTGTTTTCCAGTTTTTTACGTTACGTTAATCAAACTTCATTTAAAAAGCCTTTTTTGCTTATATAATGTTAAAAAAGTATGCGTATCGTCTGCGATAGTTGGAAAATTTTTGTACCTTTGCACCAGATGTGAGAATTATTAACTTATTAACCCGGCAACTATGTGAATAGGAGCCGGCGGTTTATGCACAAGACACAAGAAAGATTTGTATTATGGTATACGACCAACTAAAGCTTCAAAACCAGCTTTGTTTTAGACTTTACACGGCGAGTCGCCTTGTAACACAGACTTATTTCCCGATTCTTGAGAACATCGGGATCACTTATCCACAGTATCTTGTCCTCATGGCGCTATGGGAAGAGGACGGAATGAAGGTGATGGAACTGGCTCACAAACTGTTCCTTGACTCGAATACCGTCACCCCTCTCGTGCAACGTATGGACAAACTCGGGTTCGTAAAACGGCAGAAAGGAAAGGTTGATGGCCGTGAAACGTATGTTCACCTTACTGAAAAAGGCAAGGAACTGCAGGAGAAAGCGAAGGATGTTCCATCTTGTATGCTCGAAAGAATACTTACTGAAGCCATGCAGATGGACGATATTAAGGTTCTCTCAACGCAACTTGACAACCTCATTGATAATCTTTCTGAACAGAGAGAGCAGGTGAAGCAGGCTGCGAAAGAGGAACGAAAGGTGAGGAGATAACAACAGCACAGACGCTTAACGACTAAGTATCTGCAGCCTATAGCGGGCAGATTGAAAAGCCATTGAAAACAGATAAGTGTAAAACTATTTCCCATTCGCTTTTCAATCTACGCCCTTTTGCTTTCTAAAAGGTGCCCTTTTGCGATGTAAAAGATGCCCTTTTGAGGTGTAAAAGACGCCCTTTTGCAATGCAAAAGGGCGTCTTTTACTTTGTTGTTTGTAACTCATTGATTCTCTTTTTGTTACGAATGGCGTTTTAAACGGTTTTTCCTTGAATTGCAGAGAATCATGGTTTGTTTTCTGTAAGGATATTTCTTAGTCTGCACACGTTCGGCTTTTGTTGGCTGAAACTAGGAATCCTAGGATAAATAGGATGCCCATTAGGGCATTAAAACTAGGATACCTAGGATAGCTAGGATGCCCATTAGGGCATTGAAACTAGGGCTCCTAGGATAGCTAGGACGCCTACTAGTACACTGAAAGATGCATATTATCCCAAAAAACCTTAAAAAAAGTGCAGTCAAACGGCAGTCGTTCATTCTTTTTTCTTAATTTTGTAACATACCTTATTACGTGTACTGCTCCCTGCAGCAGGGACAATCGTTGTACAGACCGTGATACATAACAAACAAAAAAGAAATATGAAGAAGATTCTACTGCTTATCATGACACTCATCGTCAGCATGACAACCTTCGCACAAAGCGACATCGTATCGGTTGCTGACGCAATAAAGATTTTCCAAACCAAGACCCTCTACACCGGACAACAGGTGCTGGAGAAACAAGGTTATATATATAAAGGTATATCAACAGACAGCTATGGCAAGGATTATAACTGGGTTAAGAACATGAATCTGACGAAAGATTTCGTGCCAACGGCCTTCGCCAAGGGCAATTCCAGTATGGTTCAGCTTGATAATAGTGGGAAGACGGTCTATGTTTATGTCTTCAATCGCACTGCCTTCGCCGGTCTTCAGGCACAGGTAAGGGCTATGGGATACGACATGGGAAAGGCTGCCAAGTCATCAAAAGGTACGCTCATCTGCACCAAAGACAACCAACCCACCATCACTTTCATGACCCTTCAGATGCCATTACCTTTCTGTATGCAGATCACTGAATAAGAATAATGAAACAAAAACCAACCTATAAGAAACCCGTTGCAGCGTGTGCCATCATCCTTTTTGTTGGTGCAATAACCCTTGCTGTGCTCATGGAGACGCGCCAGATGGCACCTCCTCGGAAGTATGAAGTGGACATGTCGGGTGAGGTTATTGGTATCGACCATGGTCCGAAGACGCCTGTTCTGACGAAAGAAGAGGTGAAAGACGAAGAAGTAAAGGAGGAACGTAAGTCGGAATCTACCGAGGAAAGAAGCCGAAAGAGGAGGATCAATCTTCTGAAACGGATGAACCGATCATTGTACCGACCGTTCCTGACGATCGTCCCGACGCCACTCCGTCTGTCAAAGTGCCGAAACCAGAAATCAAAAAACCTACGGTTGAGTCAATAGAAAACTAAAAAAGAGAGCCTCTGATGGGCTCTCTTTCTTTTTTATTTCTTCTCTTTTTCCTTTCATTCCCTGCCTTTTCCCTCGTTTATTCCTCTATTTTCTGCACGTCTTCGGGCAGTGAATCCTTTATGCAGGCAGCTAGTTTGTTGAGTAGGGTGTGGCGGATGAAGTTCTTGGACGTGGCAAAGACGATGTCACGTGTGGGCATTGGATGGGCAAAAGGACGCACCAGCGCATGCTGCTCCGTGGACAGTTGGGATACAGCAAGCTGTGGAATGAACGTCACACCCTTGCCATGTTCAACGATACGCATAAATGTTTCGATGCTTCCAAGGTTATAACTTCGCTTGCTGCGGGCAGCCGATTTAAGTTGACAAAACTTCACTAACTGGTCGCGAAAGCAGTGTCCTTCATCCAAAAGCCATAGGAATTCGCCCGAGAGATCAGCCGGTTTGATGTATTCTTTCTTATAGAGTGGGTCGTTTTCTGCCACATATCCCATGAATTGTTCACGGTAAAGTGGGGTGATATTCAGCTCCTCTAACCCCTCTACCTGTGCAAGAATGCCAGCGTCAATGCCCCCACTTCGCAGTGCTTTGAGCATCCCTTCCGTCTTCATCTCCGTGATACGAATATCCATTTCGGGGTGTTCGTTCATCAATTGTGGGAAGAATCGCGGGATGAGATACGGTGCTATGGTGGGCAGAACACCCACATTGAAGGTCCCCGTGAGCGACTGTCGTTCCTCTTCAACCGTCTGTTTGAGCTTCTTTGCCCTGTTAAGTACCTTCCAGGCTTCCTCTATCACCGTCATACCTGCAGGTGTTGGGCGAATCGGTTGACGCTTCCTGTCGAAGATCTTCACGCCCAGTTCGTCCTCCAACTTCTGTATCATAGAGCTGAGAGTGGGCTGTGTTACGTCGCAATAGTCGGCTGCCTTGGCGAAATGTTTCAGTCGATAGACTGCCATTACATATTCTAATTGTTGTAGTGTCATCGTCTTTTGGGGATAAATAGGTCCTTACAAAGATAAATAAAAACATTCGAATGACCATGAAAAGTCCAGGATTTATAAGGCTTAGGACCACCTTGATAGATTTTTTCTATTGGCTAATAGATTTTATCTGTTGGTGAGAAAAGATATAGATAGTACCTTTGCATCATCAAATAAATAATTCATCAATAATTAAAAAACAGAATATAATGGAACCAATCATTAATGCACACGCACCAGAGTTTACTGTTCAGGCCTTTCAGAATGGCGAGTTTAGAACCGTATCAAACAAAGATATCGAGGGCAAATGGGCTCTTTTCTTCTTCTATCCAGCTGACTTCACCTTCGTTTGTCCTACAGAATTGGAAGATCTTGCAGACAAATACGAGCAGTTAAAGGGCATGGGTGTAGAGGTTTTCTCAGTTAGTACCGACACACATTTCGTACATAAGGCATGGCATGATGCATCTGATACAATCAAAAAGATTAAGTATACGATGCTTGCTGACCCTACTGGCGTATTGAGTAGAGGCTTTGGAGTGTACAAAGAGGACGAAGGTGTGGCTTATCGTGGTACCTTCCTCGTTAACCCAGAGGGCTTGATTAAGATTGCAGAGGTGCAGGATAACAGCATCGGACGTAATGCTGACGAGCTCGTTCGTAAGATAGAAGCAGCGCAGTTTGTGGCTACTCACGACGGCGAGGTTTGTCCTGCGAAGTGGAAGCAGGGTGGTGCAACCCTCAAACCAAGCATCGATCTCGTTGGAAAGATCTAAGCTTTTTGACTAAACTAACATAATATAAAAACATTATTAGTAAGGGTGGAGGGAAGAATCACACGTGGTTCAACTCTCCACTCATCATAAATAAGCAAGCCTATGTTGGATTCAAACATCTTAAACCAGGTGAGGGAAGTCTTCAGTTCGCTCACCTCTGATATAACACTCAGCGTCATTCGTAACAGTTCCGACGCACAATCAAAGGAGTTTACAGCCTTCATTGATGACATAGCATCCACCTCTGACAAGGTAAAGGCTACCTATACAGAGGGTGATCACTTCTCTTTCAGCATCTTACATGACGGCAAAGAGACGGGAATCAGCTTCCGTGGCATACCGAACGGACATGAGTTTACGTCGCTTCTCTTGGCTATTCTCAACGCTGATGGGAAGGGAAAGAACCTCCCCGACAGTGCTATCACGGCACGAATAAAGGCATTGAAAGGTAAGGAGATACGTCTTCAGACTTACGTTTCACTGACCTGTACGAACTGTCCTGACGTGGTTCAGGCACTGAATGTCATGGCTTTGGCTAATCCGAACATCACACATGAGATGGTTGATGGCGGACTTTGGCAGGATGAAGTGACGCGATTGAACATACAGGGTGTACCTTCTGTCTTCCTGAACGGTGAACCTTTCCACACGGGAAGGGGCGATCTGGGGACGCTTCTTGGGAAATTAGAGGACAAACTCGGTACGGATCACGATGCTGAAGCAGGCGGTGTGGAGCACAATTATGATGTTGTTGTACTCGGAGGTGGACCTGCTGGCGCATCAGCGGCTATCTATTCGGCACGCAAAGGACTGCGTGTGGCAGTCGTTGCAGAGCGCATTGGCGGACAGGTCAACGACACAACGGAGATTGCAAACGTCACTTCTGTACCGAAAACAACGGGTACGAAGCTGGCTGCCGACCTCAGAACGCATCTCAATGACTATCCTATCGACATCTTCGACAACCGTAAAGTGATGGCTGTCAACCTGCAGGAAGCCGTGAAAAGGGTGTCTGTAAGGGGCGGAGAAACCTTCCTTGCACCAGCAGTCATCGTGGCAACGGGTGCTAACTGGCGACGTTTAGGACTGCCAGACGAGGAGAAATACATCGGACATGGTGAACATTTCTGTCCGCATTGTGACGGTCCTTTCTATAAAGACAAGGACATTGCGGTCATCGGAGGTGGTAATTCGGGTATCGAAGCTGCCATCGATCTGGCTGGAATATGCCGACATGTGACGGTGCTGGAGTTTGCCGATTCACTGCGTGCTGACGATGTTCTGCAGCAGAAAATGGCAAGTCTGCCGAATGTGGAGCTCTTCACTTCAACACAGACAACGGCACTTCTCGGTGACGGAACACGCCTGACGGGTATCCGAGTAAAGGACCGTAAGACCGAGGAAGAGCATGACATAACGCTCGATGGTATCTTTGTTCAGATCGGGTTGATGCCGAACAGTGATGTTGTCAGCGGTCAGGTGGAACTCTCACCACGCAAGGAAATCATCATTGATGCCACCAATCGTACCAACGTCAGTGGTGTTTATGCAGCTGGAGACGTGACAACGGTCCCTTATAAGCAGATTACCATCGCCATGGGCGAGGGTGCGAAAGCGGCTCTTTCAGCCTTTGATGACAGGGTAAGGGGCGTTATTCAATAAGGAAGGGGGGAACCTTTTTCATAGTACAAACGAGGGGTAGACGAATTTGTCTACCCCTCTTTTTATGTCCGTCAGTGATCAAACGGGAGTTATGAAATAACCTTACAGAATATGAAGCACCCTTGTTGCCGAAATGAAGGATAATCAAGAAAAACCGACTTTGTAACCTTTAGGTTATCAAGCAGTTACAAAGAGGCTTGTAAAAGACGCCCTTTTGCATTGTAAAAGACGCCCTTTTACAACGCAATAGGTGCCCTTTTACAATGCAAAAGGGCACCTTTCACGATGCAAAAGGGCATCTATTAAATCCTGAACGCGAATTATTCTTACAGTGAGCTATTACTTTTTCTTGGCGATAGCCTCCTTAATCATTATGATAACGGTCTTCTCGCCCAGTCCAGAACGCTCCCCAGCATCATGAATAGTAGCCTTCTTCAACATGATTTTTCCCAATGGTGTCTTCAGCATCTTAAAGGGTAGATAGCGTGAAGCCAGCTCATCTTTCACGTGAGGATAAGCCTCGAAGACATCGGCAAGGCGTGTCTCGGGGGTTATTTCTATTTCTTTTGGTGTCTGTTTCGGTGTTTCTTCTTCCTTTTCAGGTGCCTGTTCAGCTGTCTCTGCAGGCTGTTCTTCGTCTTTTCCAGCCCATGTGAGCAATGTCTGTGAGCCTTCCAGTGCACGGATATGCGTACAATCCTGCATCATTTCCAGTACACCACGGAACTTACCTTGGGCATCTCGCACGGCAAAATAGATGATATAGATGAACATTCCTGGCTTGTTGATCCAGAATTCTGCCTTACTTTGTTCGCCACTACGGAACTTTTCAACGATCTCTTTTACGATGTGTACACTCTTACGGGGGTGACAATTCTCCACTTTTCGCCCGATAACGTTCTTTGAACGAGGGAAGACACGATGGTCAGTATCGGAATAGAACTTCACCAACTCATTCTCATCAACGAACGAAATGTCGACAGGCAGGTGCTGATAGATGAGGTTTATCTGCTCCAATGTGAGCTTTCCCGTTGTCACATCCAGCTCCTGTTGTGGCCCGGCAGCGTATCCGTACTTGCTGAGAAGTGCCTGAAGGTCAGCTGCAAAACCGTCTGTTGAGGCTGCAGGTGCCGTTGTTGTGGTTGTTGGTTTAGCCACATCAATGAATGCAAAACCAATCTCTTGGTCGCCATGTTTCATGTCTTCGAACTCAGCCGGTGTGATCAGCGCCAGCGAAGTAGGGTAGAGGATGGTCTCTTCCTTCTCCATCAGGTCGCGCGTATGTGCTATAATCTCCTGCTGTGCAGCGATGAACTCATCGTCTTTGTCGTCCAGCAGCAGCTGATAAGCAGCCTTTATCTCGTCCCGAATGAGGTCATCAAAGTTCCACATCGTCGTTGTAGGACGGTCGAAACCCTTCTTTTCGAGCAGCGGATAGAGCTGATTCTGCTTGCGTTGATAGTGTATTGGATACTCACGCAGCTTGTCATAAAGCTCCAACCACTGGTTCTTGATGAGCGGATATTGCACCAGATCTTCCACAGAGAGGAGCAGTTTGCGCATCTCATCATTCTCTTTATAATAATGTGCGATAGGATGATCGGCAGGAAGTTCTGGTCTACTGTTGTCCATAAAACCGTCCATGAGGTCGATGACCTTGCGCATATCCACACGTATACACTCGTCTTCCGTCTCTGGTTTGAGGGTCTGTTCCACGTAAGCAAGGTGATACGGACGCACCGTTCCCACCTTTTCACGCATCAGTTTATGTGCCTCTTCAAGTGAAATCTGTCCTGATTCGTATTGATTTTCAATCTCTAAAAGGCGTTGCATCTTCTCCATATCAATCTTGGGAAGATGGTCTTTCATCTTATTTGTCATAGTCTTTTCGTCACTGATTATAATTCTTTCTGGTGCAAAGATACGAAGGATAATGCAGGTGAAAGATAACAAATGTTACCTGATAGTGTTAAAAACAAACAGCATTTAGTTAAAAGATGTTTTCCGTTCGTTAGCTTTTTGTAACATGACACTCCCTTTTATCCATAAAATATGCTTACCTTTGTGGCAATAAAAAGAAGTAAAATAATGATTCATTCGCTCCGAGCAAGGCTCCAGAAGCTCTCCTTCCGAACGGGAGTTATCATCCTTTTGTGTTGTATTCCTTTCTATATCCTGTCGTTTGCACAGATGCTTTTACCCCTGTCAGTGGGCACAAAAGGGGTGTTATGGGCTGTGTTCTTTGGCTTGGCAAGGCTGTCCAGTACACGGGAGTAGCCGTTCTGGGAGTGGAAGGATACCGAAGAGTGAAGGATTACATAAGAGGTAAAAAGACAAAAACAGGAAAGATGGACGGAATAAAACTGGTGATTTTCGACTTTGATGGGACCCTTGGCGACTCACAACGGCTCATCACAGACACGATGTTGGCTACTATTGAACGACTGAAGTTGCCCCGTCGGTCACGGGAAGAGTGTGCCCGAACCATCGGACTGCCGCTTGCAGAGTGTTTCTCAAGCATCATCTCCATGACAGAAGAGCAGGCGGAGGAGTGCGCAGAGGTGTATAGTGAGATCTTCAACGTGAAGAATGTGCCCGGTGCAGTGCCTCCTTTCCCTGGCGTTTCGGAGACGATTAAGGCGCTGACAGCCAAGAATATCCATGTCTCCATAGCCAGTAACAGGAGCCATCATTCGTTGCATACGCTCGTAAAGGACATGAAACTCAGCGAACACATCACCTTTCTTGTTGGTGCAGACGATGTTGTGCGGCGCAAACCAGATACTGAACCCATTGAGAAGACCCTCGATCACTTCCAGGTAGCACCTCATGAGACGCTCGTTGTGGGTGATACGGAGTTCGATATCATCATGGGTCGTCGGGCTGGAGCCCATACTTGCGGTGTCAGTTACGGTAACGGAACGCGTGAAGAGCTTGAGAAAGCAGGTGCCGAGCGCATCATTGACTCGTTGGAAGAGTTGGTGTAGAGTAGCCTCCCCAAGCCCCTCCGAAAGGAGGGGGATGTGCTGATGACAGTGGGATTATTAGTCTATGTAGGTGTTTATTAAGCCTTAAGGGGATGCCTCCTCACGTCCTTCTGAAGGAGGGGATATGTCTGGCGGGATACGCAATGCAGCGTGTTGGAAATATGAAAGGATGAAAAATTACCCTCCACCGCTAATGTTTTAATTCCCCAAACCCTAAAGTTTGGAATTCCAACTAATACCTTAAAGCACAGAGTCCATCTACTTGTTAACTCGTCAACATACCACGTGAAGCACTTAATACCAATGGCTAATCTGCTAATTGTGCTCCTTTTACTATTTGATCTCTTTTCATTCCTATAATAAAGGTGTTAGGTTTTATCCTTTAACTCTCCTGCCTTATCTACCTATCATTGGTCTTTAACCTTTTAATTGTTAAAATCCGTTATTTCCTTTCACTATCTTTGGTTAATTAAGATGAAATGCTTAACTTTGCACTCGCAATTCAGTAATAGAGCGATTTATCTACGAATTGTTTTGGTTATTTAATATCGCGGGTTGGAGCAGTTGGTAGCTCGCCAGGCTCATAACCTGGAGGTCGCATGTTCGAGTCCTGCACCCGCAACTTATTTCGCAGGAGTTCTTGTTTCACAAGAGCTCCTTTTTTTTGTTTAATAGTATTCCTCCTCACTGCTATCTCTGCTCTAATCAGCATGTTATCCTTATGCTTCTCCTCTGTCAGTGGGCATGAAACGGTGGTTTTTTTTTGTGTTTTTCATCGCTCAACAGATGTAAAACGGTGGGTTTTTCCTGCCTTTTTTTATTCAGAAAAGGGGGATGTTTTCGTACTCGAACGGGGGAGAGTGGGGGACGGTTGGTAGGTGATGGCGGGTGGAGGGGTTTAGATATTTTTGTTGTTTTGACGGCTCTTTTTCTTTAAAAGTTGTATCTTTGCACGATGTGAAGGGGGGAAGCCTCTTTGAAAGTAAAGCAAAAGAATTATCAACAATACCTGATAGTATGAAAAGAATATCTACTCTTTGTGCTGCATTGCTGATGGCAGCGTCATCGTTTGCCATTCCTGCACTACCCATATGGCGACTCGTGAGACAGGCTGACGGTACTTTCCTGAAGGTGAAAGCCGTTGGTGACGAACATTTTAACTACTGTGTGACGCAGGATGGCATACCCGTCGTTCCGCGTGGGGGCAGCTATTACTATGCACATGCTAAGGAGGGCAGACTCGTGGCATCGACGGTGCTGGCGCATGAGGAGGGTCTACGACAGGGCAATGAGGCGCAGACGGCTGTTGACATGGCTACTGTCAGGGTACTGGAAGCAAAGGCGCTGACCCGCTCAACACCCTTCGGACAACCGCGAACGGAGCCGTGGGCAGGGAAGAAAAAGGGCTTGGTGATCCTCGTTCAGTTCCAGGATACGAAGTTCAGAAACCCTGCTGACATCCGAACAAAGTCTACTTCGGAGAAGGATGTCAAGACTTTGTATGACCATATGCTGAACATGCCGGGCTATAAGGATGAGAAAAGCAACGCCATAGGTAGTGTTCACGACTATTTCCTCGACCAGAGTAACGGTACGTTCGACCTCTCGTTCGATGTTGTTGGTCCTGTTACGCTCCCTCAGCCATCGGAGTTTTACGGTGGACGGACCGAGGAAAGCAATGATAAAGACCCTGCACAGATGATCATTGATGCCTGTAACGCCGTGAAAGGACAGGTGAACTTTGCTGATTATGACTGGGATGGCGACAAGGAAGTGGAGCAGGTTTATGTGCTTTATGCCGGTCAGGGTGAGGCAACGGGGGGTGATCCGAACACCATCTGGCCCCATAAGTTCGCGTTAAGTGACGCCGGAAAATCGCCAATGACCATTGATGGTATCAAGATCAACACCTATGCATGCAGCAATGAGATTCTTCGTGCCGACGATAACGGTAGAGACAGAATTTTTCTACATGGGTATCGGGACCATCTGTCATGAGTTTTCTCACTGTCTGGGATTGCCCGATTTCTATGATACAAGAGGTGGAAAGAATGTCGGAACGGGCAAATACGACCTCATGTCAGCAGGCAGTTACAACGGTGGACCCGCCAGTTTGAGCAACGCTTATGATGGTTCGGGCATCGGAACAGTGCCTGCAGGATACAATTCCTACGAGAAAACGTTCATGGGATGGCTCAAACCGAAGGAGCTGAAGGCGGAGAAGGTTGACGTTCAGGCGCTGAAAGGACTCGCTGAGGGCGGAGATGCTTACGTCATCTGCAACCCTGAACGGGAGAATGAATACTATCTGCTGGAGAATCGGTCAGCTTATCGGTGGGATAAAGCACTGCCTAAGCATGGTTTGCTGGTGCTGCATGTCGACTATGATGCTGCCTCATGGGCTCAGAACACTGTCAATGCACAGAAGTTCCAACGCCATCCGAGGTTCACAACGGTGCCTGCCGACAATATCCTGAGTAACCAGACGGAGGACAATGACACCTATCCCACGGCGCTGAACAACGCCTTGACGACAACGAGCAGTCCTGCTCTCAGCTTCTATACGGGCTATCCTGTGGCTGACGAGGGGGGTGTTACGGGTATCGCAGCACATGCTGACGGCACTGTATCGTTCCGTTTCGCACCGCTAAACACCTCAACGGGCATCGCAACAGTGGGCATCGGAGTCGCCGAACCCGTGGGGTTCTATACGCTGGACGGTACCTATCTCGGTACGAAAGCGCCCGAAACCAGCAAGCCACAGGTGCTGATTGTGAAGGATAAGGAAGGAAAAAGCAGGAAGGTTGTTCGGTAATTCAGTGCTTAAGGCATGGGCTGGTGGGGCTTAAACATCAGTGAATCAGAGCTTATACCATGGTCTGACGGTGCTTAAACATCAGTCAACCATTGCTTACGGCGTGGTCAACCCGTGTTTACAGCATGGTGACCAAGCCGTTTGAAGGGCGTTAACATTACCCTATGTAACAGTTGTTTTTAAACTTTTATGAAACTTTTATGATTTGTAGACAGATTAGACGAGAATGTGTATAATATCATCTTATAATCTATTCTGTCTACATGCGTTATCTGCAAGTTTTACCTTTGAAACATAAAAGATGATGAAGAAAGACGCAATACACAATCATTTGAAAGTGTCTATGAATCAAATATATTTGCCTTTATATCTGACTAAACAAGTATTTATAGTTAAATATGTTTAAGAAAGTGCACCTTTTGAAGAAAAAAAACTCTCATTATATGCAAGGTTATCATGGAAAAAGACTTACTTTTTACCAAAAAAATATTTTTGAGGCCTATGAATGAGATAAAATTAATAGCATTTGATGCTGATGATACACTGTGGGGCTGTCAAAGTTATTTTGATACCGTTGAAAGAGCTTACTGCGAGGTGCTTGCTCCTTATGCTGATGCTGCTAAAGTTTCAAAGGCTCTCTTTGCAACTGAGTCGGCAAACATGCCTCTATTGGGTTACGGTAGTAAGGCTTTCTTGATTTCGCTAATAGAAAACGCAATCAATATAAGTGATGGTAAGGTGAAAGGGGACGAACTCGCGCTGATCCTCGGAGTAGGGAAAGAGTTGCTTCGGTTGCCTGGTAGACCTTTTGATGGGGTACGGGCGACGCTTGCTAAACTGAAGGATCTGGGGAATTATCACCTCGTTGTCTTCACGAAAGGTGAACTGCTCGACCAGGAAAGTAAGTTTGAACGGTCGGGGTTGAGGTCTTATTTCGATGACATCGTCATCGTTTCGGACAAGACAACGGATGCTTACTTCAAGCTTTGTGAACGGTTTAACACCCGAGTGGACCAGTTCCTGATGGTTGGAAACTCCTTCCGGTCAGACATAGAACCAGTTCTGAAGCTCGGAGGATGGGCTGCTCACATCCCTTCCGACTCCATTTGGAAACATGAAGTGGTGGAGGAATATGACCATCCGAACCTTATCCGACTGAATAACTTTGCGCAGTTACAGAGCCATCTGTCAGCTACGGGAACGATACTGAACGACTATAAGCCCTCATAAGGCAATGGTCTTTTGTGAAATAAACTCTTAAAAGGGTTTCAAGTGATGCCCTTTTGCTTTCTAAAAGGTGTCCTTTCGCAATGTGAAGGGGCACCTTTTGATGTGTAAAAGGGGATGGTTCGCAAGGCAACTAATCCTTGAAAAGGAAGCCATTATCTATTGTAAAAATGGTATACTCCAGGAAATTGAATTTGACTTTATGATAATACGTAAGTTACAAACAGGAAAATATAAAGTTCAACTAAACAAAAATAGCATCCGAAAAATGCCTAAAGCTGTTACTTTTGAGTTTAATGTCCTTGATGGAATATCTACTGTTGTAATAACTTTTAAATAATGTGAGCTTGATAAATAACGTGAGTTCGATGAATTCAGAACAATGTCGGCTGTGTGTCAATGGTCCTTTGTACATTGATGCACGGCTTCTTTGGAAACAGGTAATAGGCAGCAATTGCCCCGAATAAGTTGACGATGATTTTTTTTAAGCATCTATGTTTGGAGTATTCCACTTGCACAATATTCTTAAGTTCATCATTCACCGTTTCAAAAATGGCTCTTTTTCTGAGTAAAAGCCTGTCTGAAACACTCATTAAAAGCTCCTTTCATGCTTTCGGCGTAATGGACATTTGGTAAGCTGGAATGACCAGCCTACCAAATGTCCATTACTAGAACCCGAGAGAGTTTTCAGTCTACCAAATGTCCATTACGCCTTAAATTCTATTATCAATCAGCTTCTTAGAGGCAATTATTTTTCATTCTCTAGATAGCTAGAATGTTGGAGAATCTGTATCTCTATTATTCAACCTGCGGGTAAATGATTTGTTTTTCCCTGCATTGAAATTATACTCTACCCCTATTGCAAACATCGAATGGTTGTCTTTTATTCTGCGCTCTTCGTTATAGTTTACAAAAGAAGAAGAATTCGTCTTTGTAATGTATTTCGCATCTTTGCCAATAAAAAATACTGATGCTGAGAATGTCCAATTATTTACTCTATAGCTTGCTGTAAAATCATTATTATTTTCAGTACTACTCTTAAAGCTTCCGTTGGCAGTATATACAGGGATTACCAAATGATAATGTGCATTGAAATTCTTATAATTAAAGTCTATATCGAACAGATTATCTACGGAGAAGATTTTATTGACATCATCCTCATTATATACTTTCTCCATTTGAGGTGCACCAACCAAGGAGAAAGACAACAAGTCATTTCCAAATGGCTTATACTGGAGCATAACAAATCCACCATAGCTATTTACATGCTTACAATTTTTATAACCTAATATCAGGTCATTGTTATCGGTATAAAAATATTGATAGATAGCTTTTGACTGATAGGAATAGGTTGCCCTCATCATTAAGTCTATATATTTACTATTGTGATTCAGCATAAGCGTTACTCTAGTATCATTCCCACTCTTTAAATGAGGGTTACCTTTCTTATAAATATCTCTTGTTAGCATGGTAACATTACTACTAAGCATATTTAAAGAAGGAATAATAGGGTTAGAAGTAAGTTCAAATCTCAGTGATGTGTTATTCGACACATTATAACCTAATTCTGCCTTAGGGGTAAACATCATCTCTGAATGAGACGCAAGTGGTGAATTAATTCTTAATGTTGTAACTCCCACATTTGCTTTATACATAAGTTTACCTTTACCCCCTACTAATTCTGCATAAAGATAATGTTGTGACTGGTTGGTGGAATATACATCTTGACCTGATAAATTATTCAAGTTGGATCTTGAATGTGAAAATTCTGTATGGTAACCTGTATTCAGTTTGATATTTGCAAACTGATGCGAATAATCAATCTCACCGATGATGCTATTCTTTCTATTCTTCAGCCTCATATCATCTACATATGGCACTGTCCCATTTGAAATTTTCTCATCTTCATAGGAAGTGCTATGCGTACCAAAGGTAGCTGCATTAATATTTACAGCTAAATTATTTTTATCATCAAACTGTCTATCAAAGTAGAGATCTAAAGAAGGATTAAACGTATGAATATTTTCATGAGAATTACGAGTAATATCGTCTTTATGTCCTAACACTCCATACACACCATTTTGAATACTTTTACTATGTTCCCAGAGAATATTAGGCTCAAAGGAAATCTGGAAGATAGACTTCATATTTGGGATATAAGCATATTTCACGCTAATATCTTGATTAATATATCCGAATTTCTCCTTTCCTGAAGACTTATCAATATAATTATCCACACCCTTCGTATATTCATACGAACGGCTATTTACCACATCCTTGTAATCACGTAAGCTAAAATCGTAAGAAAGATCAAACTTACTCTTACCTTGTGTGATTGAAAGGTAAAACTCATCATCTGAGAATCCTGTGCTGAATGCATCCCTCGTCTTTAATCCGAAGCTGTAACCTTTTTCTAATGTTTTTGTAACAACATTTATAACAGAACTAGCCGTAGCATAACGAGCTGGTGGTATATCATAATATTCTATATACTTTATATTACTTGGTTTTAGGGCTTTAAGATCCACTTCAGAAGAACGAATGTTATTGATAAGGATAAAAGGAGCTTTTCCATCAACATTCTTTAAAGTTCCTGTTAAGGCATCTTCTCTTATTTCTGGAATATCCTTGACCAAGTCTCTACCCACCTGAGCATGCTTTATTTGCTCACTGGTAAAAGTGATAGTTCTATGATCGATATGTTGTATATTTCTATTTGCTGTTACTACTGTCTCCTTTAATTCTACAGCTAATGGTTGTAAAGAATAATTTCTGTTTAAACGAGAGGAGTCTGATAAAGCGATATTTTCTTTTATTGTCTTATACCCCAAATAAGACACGACAATTCTATAAGATTTCGTAGGAACATTATCTAAAGAGAAATTTCCTTCTAAATCCGTTAATGATCCAGAATAGTTCTTTGTTGTATCGGCCTGTAATTGCAAAGTCACATTTGCAAAAGCAATATTTTTACCTGTCTGAGAATCCTTCACATTGCCTTCTATTTTTCTTTGAGCATGTATCCCCATACTACAAAGGAAAAAGCAAATCAAAGAAAATATTATTTTATCGTTCATAATACTAATCCTATTAAGATTTATTTATCATTCTATACGTCCAATATTACTTGCTGGTTTTTAAAAAAACGATATTTATAAAAATTGTCTACTCGTAAGTTTTTCGACATCTACTCCTTTTCTTTTCTGTCTGGTCAGAATGCCGTCTTACAACTTCAGGCGTTGCTTTCCTTTATACAGTTTGGTCTGTTTTTATAATCTTGTTGACTTGATTATTTCTGTTGCAAATATATTTATATCTCCAAATTATATCGTTACACTTTTGTGTAATTTGGCATCTCTCTCTTTGTTTTTTACACTTTTGTGTAATCTTTTTGCGGTATTCCGCATTAAAAATGTACTTTTGTAGTGAAATATATCAGAGAACCTTAGCACGTTTAGCATATATGACAGACATAAAAGATTTCTTTATAGCATCGAACACCGTGCGCAATGCACCAGATTACGATTCAAATGTATTGTCAACATTGATTCATACAGTAGAGTCCTTTGCACGTGTAACCTATCAGAGCATTTATTTGATAGACTATTATAAACAGGAGTTTCTTATGTATCAGATAATCCTTTGTTTCTTTGTGGTCATACAGCAAAGGAGGTGAAGGAGTTGGGGTATAGTTTTTATTTGAAATATGTACCAGAAGACGAGCAAAAAATGCTTGTTGAGTTGAACAGAAGTGGTTTTAAGTTCTTTGATACTTTCGACAATGTTGATAAATACCAATGTTCTATGTCATGTCATTTTCATCTGAAGAGTGGAACAAAAAGTAAGTTGATTAATCACCAGCTTACTCCCATTCTATTGACAGATGAAGGCAAGATATGGATTGGTATGTGTGTCGTATCACTATCTTCACATAAAACAGTGGGACATGCAGAGTTTCACAAAAAGGGTAATCTTAACTATTGGAAATACTCTTTCGAGGGGCATCGGTGGAAAAAATGTGAGGGTATTGTACTCAAAGAAGAAGAACTTGAAGTGCTACGGTTGTCGGCAGCAGGGCTTACCATGACGGAAATTGCGAACAGAATGTGCCGCTCATTGGACTCCATTAAATTCTACAAACGCCACGCCTTTGAAAAATTAGGTGTGACGAATATCACCGAAGCTATTTCAAGAGCTACCTTAAACAAACTTTTCTGAAAAAAATAACTTAAGGCAAAAGCGAAGAGAGATAGAATTTAGGAAAATAGTTCACAGGTTTTCCTGTAGCAAGATTGTACATTGCCGTTGTACATAAGCCTGCTGCAATCCATGATGCTATGGACAGTTGTGGAGGTGGTAGCATCTCGCTTTCTTCTCTATATTGAGTAACGATTTTATCTAACCATTCTTTAGGTTGATTCCAGAAAGCCCCATGCCCGGTAACATACTCTGCTACCTTTAGTTCAAATCCTTTAGGTTCGTCTGCCAATTCTGATATGGAATGTCCCAATGGGTCTACAATCGTAACAAAGCCAGCCCAACCAAAGTTGTATGGGTGCAGTACTGGGATTTTTCTTTCTTTGCACATTTCATCAAAGACGAATGGAGTTTTATCCTTAAAGTCCAATGCATTGATAGCCACATCATGACCATTCAGCATCTCTTCGATGTTATCAGGAGTCAAGAACTCTGTATGGTAATCTATCTGCGCATCAGGATTGATACTTAGCAAACGCTCAGCCAAACATTCCGCCTTGTATCTGCCAATATCATTCTCTGTATAGTTCTGCCTGTTCAGGTTGCTTTCCTCTACCTTATCGCCATCAACAATGGTAATATGCTCGAAGCCAAACCGCAAGGCACATTCTGCCACAATGCTGCCGATACCTGCACCACCAAGGAATATCTTATAATCCTTTATCACACTTTGCTCTTTCTCACTCACATAGAGCCTGTTTCTACTGTATCTTTCTTCCATAATGAAATAATGATTTTAGGCAAAAGTAGATGTAATAAAGTATATATGCATTACACAAAAGTGTAATAATCAATCACGTTGTTGATTATTTTAGATTTTATTACATAATAAGTAGATAACATGTTTGCTACTCCTTATAGTTATCCTCCAGCAACCTTTCCAAATCCGAAGCCTTATAGAGTATTTTTCCTGCGAACTGTGTATAGGGTATAATCCTCCTGTCCCGATGGTTTTGCAGGGTGCGTGGACTGATATACAGACGCTCGCACACTTCTTTACCTGTGAGGAAGTGCTCACCGCCAAAGAGCGGCTTGTGTGTCTGTGCTACTTCCTTTATCCTTCTACTTACACTGCTGATAGCGGACAGCCCACTTGCATATCGTCCGCTTCCATATTTAAATCTCTTACCAGTTCCATAATCTACGTGTTTATTTTAACGTGAGTTCGACGAAGTCAGAACAATGCAAGCTGTGTGTCAATGGTCCTTTGTACATTGATGTACGGCTTCTTTGGAAACAAGTAATAGGCAGCAATTGCCCCGAATAAGTTGACGATGAAATAGTCAAAGCATCTATGTCTGGAGTGTTCCACCTGCACAATATTCTTAAGTTCATCATTCACCGTTTCTATAATGGCTCTTTTTCGGAGTAAAAAGCCACCTTCTCCGACTGCAGACAATACACTTCCTATGCACGGAGACAATGATAAACACGATTGCCGGGCAGTTGTCATCAGTTTGAGGAAGATGTCTTGCACGTGTTATACACATTGCTTAGGGGGTAATAAAGCCCCAAAAGGACACAGTGCCTATATATATAATGGTGAGAAAGTAATCAGCTGACGATTTCTTTTCTCATGTTTTGACGAACCAATAGGGGGATTTCGCCTGATGGATAACTGATGGTAGGGTATTGAGTAACAGTCTGTAGCGATGAAAGATACTTATAAAATTGATACAGGTTGAGGCTTTACCGTCCTTTGATATATATCCTCTTGGATAACATTTGTTTGTATTTTTTACAAAAAATGTTTGTATTATTCGTGAATAAACATTACCTTTGCTCTCCGTAAATAACGAGTATTTCGTGAACGATTCGACTTTTTTTCTGCGTGCCGATACTTCCTTTTATGGATTAACAAGGGCTTAAGACAAAGGGAACGGTAATGATGTGAGCACTGTGAGTTGACGGTAAGCGTACTTTCTCAGCTTCATTGCAGATTAAATTAACCCCCTATTCGGATTAACACAAGTAATTATTCAGATAACAAAAACGAAAATGAAAAAGAAAATGTATGTAACTCCAGTCGTGGAGTTAGTAACCCTTGCGGCTGAACGTCAGCTGTTGGCAGGGTCTGGAGTGACTGTTTCAAATCAGAATTTACAGAACATGGGCAGTCAGACTATTGGTGGCGGCGGTACAACAACAACTCCTACTCCTTCAAATCCTTACAGTTCGAGCGCAGGACAACAGAGCGGTAGCCAGTTGGCAGGTGCTAAATTCAGCGGCGGGATAACATGGTTTGGTGAGTAACGGCGCGCGCTACTCAAGTGAAAACGAAATTAATTTAACGACAAATGAACAAGATTAAAATCCTCAGTGCATTCCTTTGTGCACTTCTAATGGGCTTTACCTCATGTGCTAACGACACAGAAGAAAGTACTAACGACTATCAGCCTAATGTCTCAGCAGCACGCGAGCTGACTGTGGGAATGGCAGATAACGCTACAAACAGTAAATCAAATCTACAACATCACGTTCTGTCGTCAATCCAACGTTGGGCAATATGTGGCAATATGGCGATGCTTTTCTTGCTTATAACCTTACGGATGGTGGCGAACACAGTATGCTGACAGCTGAAAACGCTGGTATTCAGACCAAGATAAGAGGTAAGGTTACCTGCAAGCAGGGCGATGATATTGCAATGTTCTTCCCTTATATGAATGCTTCAACAGTGACGGAAGTGACGGGAGACAAGTCAAAACTGAGCCTGGAGCTCAGTGGTCAGACGGGTGATCTCAACGAAACCGACGGTGATTACAATACGATTACAAACTATGACTTCAGTTGGGGCAAGATTGAAAACGTCAAGGCGGTAGGTAGTAAGGCATCAGGCAATGTCCAGATGCAGAAGCGTTACGCCGTTCTTCACCTGAAGTTTGAGTGTGAAGGACAGCAAGTGAAGAACATCACGAGCGTGAAACTCACGAATATCGCAGGTAAGGCAGTGATGAATCTGCAGACAGGTGAGTTGGAGAATACCGCTGATAAGGCAGGATTCACCGTTACTCCGAAGACCGCAGTTAATGAATTGAATGTCATTGTGTTTGCACAGAGTAACTTCAACCCTACTTTCTCAGTTGAGACAAACAGTGGTAAGACTTACGGAGTGAAGATAACCCACAACCTAAATATTATCAATGGAGGATATTATGACCTTAATGTGCTGGTTGATGACACCACACCATGGATTGATATCCACGGTATTAAGTGGGGACGATACAACCTTCAGTATGACCCATCAGTAACTGAAGAGGGATGGGTGAGCGGATATTCACTTACAAAGAACCCATGGGATTACTTCTATACAGAGCCATCTGGATTAGCAGGACAAGGTTTGACAATGTCAACAGACTTTGAAAACGCTAAGTTCGATCACTTCCGTTGGGGCGATATAGCTGCTGCACATAACTATGGGTATAGTGGTCGTGATAAATTTTACACAGGAACAGGTAATATTCAGGCGCAGAACATATCCAATAATCAGTTCGGTGACCTTCCTTACTATGTATCTAAAGGGAAGTGGAAGTTGCCTACAAAGGCTGACTTTGACGACCTGATGGCTCATTCAGGACAGTATGTTGGCTATTACTATGATGGATTGAATACGGTCTATGGTGTCCTCTTCGATCCTACCGTAGCAGAGAGTCTGAGGGGAAAGGTGCTGGATAAGAATGATAATGTGCTGAAAACATCAAATGCAAATGCCTTAGCTGTCAGCGTTGGGAAGATTAATATAAGTGGAAACAAACTGAAACAGTTTACAATCAGCGATATGAAGCGAGGCATATTCTTCCCATTCGCAGGAACATACACTGATTATAGTGTTGGTAATCCAGTACTGAACAAACCTGGAAGCTGGGGTTCTTACTGGACAGCAAATGGTACAAATGCTGATCAGGCACAGTCCTTTACAGGGCAATACCTGAATAACGGACAGTTCTACCCATGTACAACAGTAGGTGTAAGTGCCCAGAATCCTAAGAAGAACATGTATAGCATCCGTCCTATCTATGCTAAATAATACAGGCTTATTGTAGGTTTGTAAATCTTTATAAAAACCAATGCGGGGAAAGAAAGGCTGCAAGCGCCATTTCTTTCCCCGCTTTTCTTATCGTTTTTTCAGTATCCTCTGTGCGCAATCGGCTAACACTACGATGGCGGAAGCAAGGATACACGTGTCTTTAATGACCAACCTTCCCGCACCAGTTAGTAGTGGGAAACCATGCTCGCCACTGCCAAGATCGGGTACCCAAGCCTCTGGTGTGGTGACGAGGAACGAAAGTGTGCCTATCGTCATGAGGATGACTAAGCCCGAACCAACGAACCCAATCTTTGGGAACCATATGCCCAAGAGGGTTAAAATACCGAACGACATGATGGCAATACCCAGTCCGTGAGAGAAGGTGTAAGTATTGTTCTCAACGTGCCACTGGTGCTTCTCCTTGTTGAACTCGCCTTCCTTCAACTTATAATCCTTGTATTCTGGAGCATTCTTCGTATAGAAGAAACTCATGAAAGGACTGTTGGCAACGAAAGGAACGATGCCTTCTGCCTCATAATTCCAGAACTTTAAACCACCAATCCATACGAAAATGATGAAGATGGCAATACGAATCAGGTGGATACCTGTAGCCTTCAACGACGCAGATACCTCAAGTACCCAATGTACTAACGATGTAATTTTATCCATAAAATAATTCTTTTTTCTTTAGTCGACTGTTTTAGTCATGTTAATAATTTGTATTTTCGGCTGCAAAGATAGGCAATACTTTCGGATGTTCAGCATGAAAGTTGTAAAAATTTCAATCTTTTTGCATTAATGTTTTTTTATACTTTGTAAAAGGTTTATTTATTATTTTTCTCCTAACTTTGCACATATATTCAATAAATAATACGGATGAGACTCAAAAAAAAATCATGTTTTATAGTGCTCTTGGTGCTCTTCATCTACTCTTCTTGTACGGAGGAGAAACGCCCAACACCACAACCTAAGGCACGCATAAACGTGACGCCGCAAACGAAGGAGGCTGCCGCTATCAGTCAGCTGACGGCTTCTATCGATGAGATATCAGCCAACCTGGATGTCATTTCGGCACGAGAAGGGTTGTTATACAAGACGACGGAGCATACAAACAAGAAGACGAAGATCATCCAACAGATACGAAGCCTGGGTGCATTGCTGGCAAAAAAGCAGCTGCAGATTGAAGAATTGCAACACAAGGCAAAGCAAGTCAGTGCACCAGTGGGCGATAATGCCACAGTTGATAACCTTAATAAGATGATCAGTTTCCTCTCTGGACAGCTGAAAGAGAAGGGAGAACGCGTGACAAAACTTGAGAAAGTGGCTGTCAGAAAGGATGTCAGCGTGGCACAACTGAAGTATATCATTCAGAATCAAGCCAACAGTGTTGACGCATTACGCTATAGATTCAATATGTCTTCACTTGAACAAGAACTATCAAGGCTTAAGGCTAAGGAACGACAACGTAATGATGAACAAGGTGAAGTGTTCTATATCATGGCAGACAAGCAGACGCTTAAGGAACAAGGACTGCTGAAAACATCGCTCTTCTCTAAGCGATTGAATAATAATAACATAACACAAGAGCATTTTACCAAGGCTGATAAGAAGGAATTAAAGCAACTTACGATAAACTCAAAATCGCCGAAAATCCTGTCAATGAACCCTGAAGGGAGTTACACGCTGACGGAAAATGAGGACGGGACAACGACGCTGACGATCACGGATGCGGATAAGTTCTGGAACGTTTCACGCTATCTCATCATCCAGGAGTAAGGCTGTAAGATATTTAATTTTACCCATTTAACAATACGTAGGGGGCTGTTGGTGTCTTAATCCGTGTTTCCCAAGGCATCGGCGGTCCCCGATTTCTATAACGTTTGTTCTCAAGCAAGGTTTTATTTTTTCCTTCATCACTTTTTACTTTGTTCCTAATCAAATTCTAATTAGTTGCGGATAAGAACTTTATTTGTTGCTGTCTCAATTATAATTCGGTTCTGATTAGTTCTTAATGTGTTGCTGATCCAATTTTGATATCTTTCTAATTACTTCTTAATTTGTTGCTGATCCAATTCTAATTCGGTTCTGATGAGTTCTTAATTTAACGTGAGTTCGACGAATTATAAGTGTCTATAAATTTGTAGTAATATTAAGGAGCTAATATACAAACATTTACAAAGAACCCATTGACACACAGCTTACATTGTTCTGACATCGTCGAACTCACGTTAAGATAGTTTTTGTTTTTAGTTGCTGTCACTTTTAACATTTCGTGTAAGCTCCTTGTTATCAATGAGTTGTAAAATATGGAAGAGTGATAGGAGTGACAGGAAAATTGAAAGGTGGTTGTTTTTATGGTGTTGTTATAATAATGCAAGGGGAGAGATACTCGCTTGTTATGAAAGGGAACAGGGCATTAGAAGGGCTGTAATAAAGATTCATAAATTAAAAACAGTAGGTGACCTTTGACACTGTAAAAGATGCCCTTTTGCATGGTAAAAGGTGCTCTTTTGAGGTGTGAAAGACGCCCTTTTGCACGGTAAAAGGGCACCTTTTAGAAGGGCTTTTGTAAGTCTTTGGTAAACAATGGGATACAAGTCTGAATGCTTGGTATATCTTGTGATTTTATAGACATGTAGCTTGATTTTCCTGTAAATATATTTCTGATTATTCCGTAATGGTTCTGTGGTATACATCGGGATGGATAAGTTTACACGAACCTGCGCTGGAGCGTTTTACCACAAACAGGCGTATCCCATAACTATCAGTTCCCCTTTCCACCCAAGTACAAAAGTCAATTGCATACCATTTCCGATTTTGCTGTCATTTCTGTCACTCTTCTTATGCTTTTAATCTCCTGATTATAAACTCATTACACGAAGTGTTAAAAGTGACAGCAACTAAAAACAAAACTTAATTAACGTGAGTTCGACGAATTCAGAACAATGCAAGCTGTGTGTCAATGGTCCTTTGTACATTGATGCACGGCTTCTTTGGGAACAGGTAATAGGCAGCAATTGCCCCTAATAAGTTGACGATAAAATTGTCAAAGCATCTATGTCTGTAGTGTTCCACCTTCGCAATGTTCTTAAGTTCATCATTCACCGTCTCTATAATGGCTCTTTTTCTGAGTAAAAGTCTGTCTGAAACACTCATTAACGCTCCTTTCATGTTACTCTTTAATTTGGTAATAAGCTGTATTCCATCAGCGGAAAGCCTTTGAAAGGGCTCTTGCTGATGTAGCCTTTGTCTGCATAACGTCTACCTTTGACATCATAGAATTACGATGATATTTTCTTTTTCTGGTAGGTATTAGCGTGTATTTGTTGTCATTGCATCAAAAGACTTGCAGTAGTTATCTGCCATACAAAATATTTCAGTAACTTTGTCCTCGGTGATCATAGCGATTTTTGTTTGTAAATCAACACCTTAAAATTACAACAAATTTTGCTAATTACCAAATTTATAGACACTTATAATTCATCGAACTCACGTTAATATAAAAATACTATGTAATATGATAATGGTAAAATCTTTACATTCAATTTTGCAGTTCACACCTATAAGTTTTATATTTCTTTTACTATCGAGCCAGCCTATGTATGCTCAGCAATGGCAGCTGAAGGGGAGACTGGTGGAGAAGGTCGACAGGACTACTCCCTTGGATGCCGCTGAGATATTAGTAAGCCCTCTTGGCGGGGATGTCACTTCCAGCAGCTTATCGGATGAAGAAGGCAGGTTTGCTCTTTCGCTTTCTTCGGGCAAGTATGTGTTCAGATACCGACAGTTGGGCGATATTCTTAAGACCGACACCCTCGATGTGCAAGCCGACACCGATTTGGGTGATATTCTTTTAGAAATAAAGAAATACACAATGAAGGAGGTAACGGTTACCTCTCAGCGCAGAATGCTTAGTCAGAAAGCCGGAAACTTGTATATTTAGTTCAGAACAGTCCTTTTGCCCAGGGGTTCAGTACACGCGATTTACTTCATAATATCCCTCGCATAGACCCGACAAGCGAGGAGATAAAGATAATAGGCAAGAGCAATGTTCTTGTATTGGTGGACGGACACAGGGTTAATTTGGAGGGAAAGGATTTGGATATGTATTTGCGTACGTTACCCTCTGAGAACATTAGTAAAATAGAACTCATTACAAATCCTTCAGCCAGATTTGATGCTGCGGGTAACAGCGGAGTGCTGAACATTATCCTAAAGAGCAAGCCAGTAGGTTTTGATGGAAAAATTCACACCTTTCTGACACAACGCACTCATTTTGCAGCCGAGGAGGGAGCTGACTTGTCGTTCTCATCAGGTAATTTTTCGGTAGAGTACAAAGTCGACAACTCCAACGAGAAACGCCCTCAGAAGATGAAAAGCTCTTACATCTATCCGACATACACACGTGTTACGAACGATTATACTCTTAACCGCTATGACATATTGAGCCAGAATCTTAATAGCAGCTATCAAATAGGGCATGTAAAAATAGGATTCTTTTCCACTCTCAATCGTTCCCGTAATAAGGGCTTTCACAAGGGCGAAATGAACTTCAGTGATGGTTCTTATCCGTCGAACACCTATTCGGAGCAGACTCACGACAAGTATCGTTTGGAAACGATTTCCCCTTATGTGGAATGGAAGCTGGACAGCATAGGTAAGAAGCTAACGCTGAATTATAATTACATTCATTTAAGCGATGATGTCAACCAGGTGTACGATTCCGGCTCGGCTCACCTCTTTCGAGCAGTTGGGACAATTACAGCAATGTGGTGAATACTCTCAGCGCAGACTTAAACCTTCCCTTTACGTGGCTGAACTTTGAGGTGGGTGGCAAGTACTCCCATTTCAGAACGAACAACATTTCGGATTACGGAGGCAGCAATGGTTTCTTGTTCAAGGAAACAATAACGGCCTTCTATGCAGATGTTCACCGGAACTTTGGTCCTTTTTATGCCAAGGCAGGGTTGCGCTATGAGCATACAAGCAATAATGGGATAACGCTTGGCGGTTTAACCGTTTCCAATAAATATCATCATTGGTTTCCGTTCGCAGAGTTTTCCTATAATCCTTCCGACGACCATTCCTTCTCTTTAGGATATAGCAAGCGAATCGACCGGCCAAGTATGAACAATATGGATCCCACAAAGGTTTATAGCGACACTTATTCTTACTCGGAAGGAAACGACAGGCTTGTTCCGTCCATCATGGATAATTTAGAGTTTAACTATGTCTTTAAGGGAAACCTTGATGTAGATTTGTACTACTATCACACTTCTGACGCCATACAGAGCCTGAGACAAGTGGTTGATGATTTATATACCAAGTATTATCCCAAGAACTGCCTAACCATAAACACCTACGGCGGAGATGTTAGTTATAATTTCTCGTGGGGTAAATTCAAGTTGTATACAAGTGCTTCTATGTACTATCTGAAGGCCAAGTCTATGGCAGAAGAACTGGATGATTCGGATTTGAAGAGCTTGAACACGACTCTCTCTGCAAATCTTAGTTATCGCTACAAGGCTATGACCATTTTTGCAAATTATTATCATGTATTTCCGGGAGTGGAAGAATCTTTTCATACCGGGAATATCGATTGCTTAGGTTTGGGCTGCAAAATCAATCTCCTAAAGAATAAACTCTTGCTGAATGTTCTGGCGCAGGATATCTTTGGAGGTACCAAAGCTCATAACCGAGTGGCATACAACGATTATATGTTCAGAAATAACATAGATAATGACAATACTTCGTTACGTGTAGGGTTAACGTATAATTTTGGAAAGCATAAAGCCAAACGAACGGATGTAAATATCAATAACGACGAAATGAATCGCCTGCCGGATATTAAGAAATAAAAAAATAAGAGATGAAAATTATTCAAAGTTTTTTTGGACTGGGTAGATTCAAGTACCAATTGCGAATTTACTGAATCTTTTTGTTAAAAACAAATGTTGGTGATTTAAACATTAATTTTTCTCTTGGTCTCCTATTAATTTGTTCTGTATATATGCCAAATACTGTATAGATATCGTGTTTATATTGAATCCTTTTGGTACATATTGTTTTACTTTCATAATCTTAGATGATTTTTATATTATACTCTCTTTATAAATGTGTTCTCTACATTCTTATTCAGTAAAGGTTCCAGATGAAAAAAGAGAGGCTTGGTATTGTTTCCAGCCTCTCTTTTACTTACATTATTGTGGGAACCTATTCAAATTTCTGTACCTGCATGCCTACATAACGTTCATAGTAACTACGTACATAGACATTATCTATGTCCGATTCATCTATCGTAAAGCGAAGACAGTTGGCTGATATGACCTTACCATAACCTGCACTTCTGTCACCATTGTTAACTGGATTTGGTGTACTTGCCCAGTAATAGCCACTAACTCCTAAACCGGTTAATTTCCCATCAGTGTATTTCCAAGTGCTGGAAGATAGAAATAACTACTTCTTACTGATGCTTCTGGTTTGCCAGAGATATCTACACTAAATGGAATATCTAAACCTAAATTCCACGTAAATGTACCTGGATAGCTCATCGCAGAACTAAAATTAAAAATTTTGCTCTGTTTCTTTATCCAGATGCCTCCTACATAAAGATGGTTTGCAAATACCCATAAAGTTGTTTTATCCAACCGTGGAGATCCTCCATCAATATACCATGTAAGTGCTTCGAAGGTCGGCTGATCCTTGCATGAGTTTATAGCCTTTGTCTGGACATTTTTCGTGAATGCAGTATTGTACCATCTTGTGTCCGCTGGTGATTTTGCATAGTTTGCATTTGCAGCGTTGTTGAGTAAAGGCTGACTGGTCTCATACCCATCCCAATAATTTTTCTTTGCATCCCACATATAATAATTGGACTTGCGAGAAGTATATGTCGCCATGCCAAGGTCAGTACTGATTTTCTGATTCTTTCCAGCAGTACATGTTATATTACTATATGTATATGAAATAGTGCTTTCTGTACCCGTTACGGAATCATATAGAGTATAAGTAACCTTAAAGGTTGAGTAAGTTCCTGGAGCTACAACCATTATGGCTGCATTCTTAGATGCTGTAGCGGCAGTAGGAATAGGGAAACCAGTTGTTGAACTTGTTCCGTTCAAAGTCAAGGTTACGCTGTTAGAAGAAGAAGAAGAACTAATTGCAGTTCCTAAACCGTTGTCACTAAAATTGAACTTTCCAGCAAGGCTTTCACCGTTAGCCACTGTAACATTGATTTGTGTTACTACAGCAGAAGCAGCCAACTCCTCTTTTGAGTAGTATGGCATAAATGTTATGTACGAAGCCTCATGACTGAGAGTAAACTTATAGGATCCATCTGTTTTGCGTGTTGCAGTACCGACACCGCAGTCTCCAACAGTTCCTAACTGAGTCGCTTTGTTGGCTTCGTCCTGATTCTGACTTGTTGCTATTGTAACAGTGTTACCTGAAGTGCTTGCTTTCCCTGTGTATCTAACAGGATAGCTCGCTGCCGTATAAGTTCCATCGAAATAGAACTTTGCAGAAGCTGTTGTTGATGTAATATTGTTGGAACTACTTGCTGTTAGTGTAGGAGATGTTGCAGAGCCACTATTTACCCAAATATTGTCATCTGTAGTCCAGTAGAAATCTACCCCTGAACCATCATAAACGCCTGAGGTACGTGTCTTAGCCTCTGAAGTAATAGAGAAAGAAGTCTTACCTGTTAAATCCTTATTCTCAGCACTATTGTTAGAATCCGCGTCACTTACATTGTCATTAGAACAAGCCGTCAGCCCCATAAGCAAGCATGTAGCAAACAAACTTGTGAACTTGTTAATCTTCATAATTCTTATTGATAATTATTTTGAGTTAATCTGGGTCAACATCAAACGAGTTACTGTTGTCATCATCTGCCTTTTTGTGATCAGACTCAAAGGGTGAGTTTGTACCCATGATTGGTTCTGCCAATACAGGAATAACTGAAAGCTCAGGGGCGACAGTATTCCTCTTTTACATAATTTTTTCTTTGCATATCTGTTTTTTTATATGATTATATCCTCTCTAATCTACATGTGGCATCTCTGTAAATCACATTATTTATTAATAGATGTCATCGATTTGGTAGGGCAAAGGTATTTATAAATTTTTTTAGATGAATAAGTTTTTTTCTCCATAATTTAGACAATAAAGGTTATATTTATAAAATCTTAACTAACACTTCTTCTCTTCGGCTACATTTTTTTGGTGTATAGGTCACAGTTTTTGCTAAGAAAGACAGGGTAATAGAAAGACAAATTAACAGATGAATAAAGTTCTTTTGAGTAACAAATTTATGAGTAGACAAGTTAACGAGCTGCTTGTTCACTTGCTGACCTATGCACTCAAAAACTCGTCACAAAAACGTTCTTATGTTACTTTGTATTTTAACGTGAGTTCGACGAATTTAGAACAGAGCAAGCTGTGTGTCAATAGTCCTTTGTACATTGATACACGGCTTCTTTGGGAACAGACAATAGGCAGCAATAGCACCCAATAAATTGACAATGAAATTTTCAAAGCATCTATGTCTGGAGTGCTCCACCTGCGCAATATTCTTAAGTTCATCATTCACAGTTTCAATAATGGCTCTTTTTCTGAGTAAAAGTCTGTCTGAAACACTCATTAACGTTCCTTTCATGTTACTCTTTAATTTGGTAATAAGCTGTATTCCATCAGCGGAAAGCCTTTGAAAGGGCTCTTGCTGATGTAGCCTTTGTCTGCATAACGTCTACCTTTGACATCATAGAATTACGATGATATTTTCTTTTTCTGGTAGGTATTAGCGTGTATTTGTTGTCATTGCATCAAAAGACTTGCAGAAGTTATCTGCCATACAAAATATTTCAGTAACTTTGGAATATAATCCTTATCCATTTATAATAAGGACTTTGGGTAGATTGCCCGATTTTGAGGTAACGAATTGCCAACCGTTCTTATTGCTGTGTTCTGCTTTGATATGCTTTTCAAGTAACTCTTTTCAGGGACAAAAGTAACTAAATTTTTGAATATGAAAATAGACTTTACTATTCTTATAATCTATAATCAGCTAAAAGCCAAACTTTGATTGTAATTTTCTACTCATCTTACTTGAATTGAATTGCTTTGATAAAACATCGTCAAAATATAGAGTAGGAATTTTTTGCCCAGAAAACTGTGGTAAAAGCTGTTCTATAAAACTCAGTCCAACGCCTGTAAGTGTCTGCACTGTACCTGCTGATAAAAATAACGATGAGCCACAAACAATAGCCCATCTTAACCATTTTTCAATCATATTGTTGCTCGAACGTCCATTTAGCAGAGCTAATTCCAATTCTCTAACACTATAATTATGGTTTTTAAGCCAAGACGTAAATTTTCCAAAAGCGACCTTATCTCTAACTCTGATAATATCTTTCATTGAAATCACATCGTTATAGTATAAAATCGATAAGTTGGGAATACCTTTGGCATAAAGAACCTGTTTGAAATATTGGATAATGCTATCTGCTTGAATGTCACTTTTGTATAAAATGTCACTTTTGTATAATAAGTATCTTTTTGCTTCATCTTCAAGCAAAATTTCATCTGTTTTAAGTTGTTTAGACCATTCTATACTTCGTTCAAATAAACAAAGTCTTACAGCCGACCAAGTGTCATCCTCATTTGAAATGGACGTGATGGTTTCAGATTGAATATTCAAAAGAGCACGAATTCTATCATTGAAAGAAAAATTTTCATACATATTTTCTTGTGACGTATTGTCCCAAAAGTCATATATGTCGGAATCAGATGTATTACAAACCTTCTTTAAAATTGTATTCGTAAAACGTGATTCCTCTGCTCCTTTGCGCTCTAATAGACGAGAGCATATCTTATCTTGATATTGCTTTTCATGCATATTCATATAGAAAACAGTATCTCCACCATACATAAAAGCAGGCACCCACCAGTTATCTAAAATTTCTAATTCACCTCTATTGTAAAGCATTCTAAACGCATCAAATCCAATACACTCAATCATTTCTTCTATTGAGTCTGTTCTAATAAAAAGTTTATTATGCGTTAAAAGTGCAGAAATGATTCTATCCAAAAAAATACAACTTTTCAGGCATAGAAATTTCAGGAAATACATGACCATGCCAACGGTCATAATAGAAGCCATCTGGAGTTTTGTTTACCCTATAACTAAACGCATCAAACAATATTGCCATATTTGATTACTTGCATTTTGATTGCAACTGTTTATCCAACTATTTACTCTATCTATACTTGTTTTTAAGCTCGTCATCAGTTATTTACATAATGACAATTTTGAAAAACAACCTTGTTGACATAATCGACAAGGTTGTTTTCATGATGAATCTACTTACAAACTGCAATCACTGTTCTTGATTTTATTTTTGTTCTTGTTCTTGTTTGTTTTTAATAAAGAGTGCGTAGGAAGAATCTTTTATCAAATAAACTCCAGCTATAGCCATTAATCCTAAATAAATAGGAGCTGCGGACATACCTCCACCCCCTTCTGAACTATAATCATTAGTCCAATTTGACGATAAGTCTCGTAACATAGAAAAATCAGTATCAGCATTAAAAAGTTGAAGAACAAATGCAAATACTCCTAACACAGGAGGCAGTAAGAAAAATAAGCCAATAATACATTCTACCTTTTTGGCTTTAATAACAATTTTATCCATATCGTTAAAATTTATATTAATATTCCGTCCTTATGTCTTGGAAAGAGTTGTCCCAATCTAAATACAAAAAGTACAAAAAAATCCGTGATATAGTATTCAACTATCACGGATTTTATTATGATTCACAGCTTAATACCCCTGATTTTTGTTTCTTTGTCGGCATTCCCAATACTTCCCTAAACTCGTTTTTTTCTTGCGTCTAAACCAACTGGCGTGCGAAACACCGTCTATATTGAGGTCAATTTTCCCCTCCGTGTTTTGTTTGAGAGAACAAACCGCACCGTCAGCCTTGAAGTGTTGGTTGAACTCACAGGAATAGAGTTCACCTCTAATGGAAACATCTTTGAACGTGCATAATTTTCTAATGACTGCATCGCCAAAGTTCAGAGTTTCACGAAGAAACTTTATTGTCGGCATCAGCTTCTCCACATACGGGAAATAGCGTTTGACGAAATCCATAAACTCAGACAACTTGCGGTTCTGCTGTTCGTATACACTTTTCACCTCCTGCATCTGTTTGGTTTGCCGTTCCTCACGTTCTTGGGCTTCATTTTTGTCATATAAGAGCAAAAGAGACCCATTTTAGGTCTCTTTTTGTCACTTATGCCTCGAACTCACGTTAAATACAATATGTTGTAAGGACAGAATATTAGACTCATTATAAAGCTATGTGTCGAGTAGTAGCTTGAGTGTACACGCTTAGCTCTACTCTTTAGAAACTCGTTATTACATAAAATTCATATAACTTTGTCTTTAGTTATCATCGCCAAGTTGTTTTGTTAGTTATTTGTTCTCAGCTATAAGGTCGTGGAAAGTTAATGAAGTTACCTACTTTTATGTGAACTTTCTTAATCTGAACTCATGTATAATTTGAAAAAAAGAAGTAAGTTTGCATCATTTAAGTAATAAGATGATCAGAAATGAACTTGAAATGATCCTTAAAACGATGAGATAATAACCTCCAAAAATAGAGTGGTTTGCTTAATCGTGAAGTTGAAAGGTGAATAGATAGTGAGAGAAAAGAATAAAAAAATAAAACAACGGAATGATGAAAAAAATATCTGTTACTCCTACCCATCTTAATTTTTATTTGGCTGCAAAAATAATCCAAGTACAAAGGAAAATAATCCTGATAACAACGATTCGACTAAGGTGCTTAATACGGAGAACAAAACCTCTTTGCCTTTAGCAATTCAACAACAGTTGGGCATATCGGAAGATATGATATTGCCTTTCGATTCATTAAGTATGGATTCGCTGCTACAAGAATATAAAAAGATTTGGCTTCGTTCAAAGAGTCTGAAGGCGATGATTATGAAGAACCAGAGTGGTTTCCAAATAATGAGAAGTACATAAAGACTTTAATTCCTTATGCTTTTAATGATTTGATAAAGCGAGGATTTGTGCCTGTGTCTGCAACTCAATTTCAGAATAAACTAAAAGTATTGGGCTTGGAGATGCAAGAAAGGAAGAAAAATTCCAATAATCAATGAGACGAAACACTATTTTTTTCTATGCCAACTCTTGGGGCTGGGTGGTATGATGAGGTAGCTAAAGATGGTATAGATAAAAAGGAACTTAATTATATTAGATATGGAATTTCAAATAATATATATGTAAAAGGATACAATTTTATTTTGCCTACAACAGATTTTACGGATTACGTTAAAGAAAAAGAAGCATAATGTAGTATTTAGTTTAAACGACGAAATAGTGCATCTTAATAAGTTCTTCTTAAACGATGATAAAGCCAGTTTCGCATGGTTGCAACGAAATAGACCAGGCGCTATAATCAATTTTCTTAAGACTTATGGTTACGACACGAACGAAGAAATTAATAATGTTGTTCTGGCGGATATATTAAATAGATATAACCAAGACGGAAGTGTATCTGGTATGTTAGACACTTTCATACGTAAAATATTTTATAATAAACCACATATGGAGCTTAGAGAAGGCTTATTAAAGTCTCTTCTGCGCTTACCAGTAAATGAAAAGAATAGTTTATGGTTAGCAATGCTTGATAATTATATAGAATTCCTCATTAAAGATGGAACCAAAGACACTTATGCTTGGTATTTCGACTTTACAAAAAGGAACGATATAAGGCAGCAGCTTATTTCGGATATTATTTGTATAAACTAAGGGCAAAGTATAAAGAAACGAATCCAATCTTTTTTGAGGAAGAGCTATACTACAATAAAAACTTCTACAAATATCTTTACGAGCAGAAGTATTTCAATCTTCCTAAATTCAAGGAGATATGCGATTCTGTCTACGAAGAATATGATGTAGATGTTAAAACGTACCTTAATAGGGTGGGGAATAATGGATGAACAAAAGGAAAATCCCGAAGGAGAAGTGCGTTTGGCAAGTCGGGAAGATTCTGTAAAAGTTCATGAGTTGGCTGTATGTCATTGTGCGAGGATATCTTTATGCCTTTCTGTCTATAGAATGGGGACTCTATTAGTGACTGGATAGGGAGAATTGCAAGATTAGGATGCTGAAAGTTTAAGGATTAATTTTCAAACAGACAGAAGAGCTTTCCGCCGATCCATCTCCCTATATAATATAAGGTGTAATCCACTTTAGAGCCTCCCTAAGGAAGAAAAATAATATTTTTATTAAAATTTTCCATAGAAACGTTTGGAGGTTTGTAGAAAAGTCCATACCTTTGCATTGCTTTTCGGATATAACATGATATTTAATCTAACTATACGATAAGCCGGGACATCTCGGAGTGAGAATTGTCGCCGATAAAGAAAGAGTTCTTTGAAAAGATTTACATAAACAGAGAAGTAGTACAAGAAGCGTCTGTTTGATTTTATATCAGACAGATGGGTAAAAGAAACGAACCGATCAATTCATTGTCTATGCTTTAGTGGCATTGCTACGAAGTATGGATTAAAGAAAAGGTGCTTTTTACTTGATATTATTTAGGATAAGCATTCTGAAACAGAGATTATTCGGTGAAGTGTTTTGGTTTGTGGTATTCATTATCACTTATCATCCATCACTTATCACCAAACCATATTTTACAATGGAGAGTTTGATCCTGGCTCAGGATGAACGCTAGCTACAGGCTTAACACATGCAAGTCGAGGGGGAAACGGCATTAAGTGCTTGCACTTTTTGGACGTCGACCGGCGCACGGGTGAGTAACGCGTATCCAACCTTCCCATGACTAAGGGATAACCTGCCGAAAGGCAGACTAATACCTTATGGTCTTCACTGACGGCATCAGATGTGAAGTAAAGATTTATCGGTTATGGATGGGGATGCGTCTGATTAGCTTGTTGGCGGGGTAACGGCCCACCAAGGCAACGATCAGTAGGGGTTCTGAGAGGAAGGTCCCCCACATTGGAACTGAGACACGGTCCAAACTCCTACGGGAGGCAGCAGTGAGGAATATTGGTCAATGGGCGAGAGCCTGAACCAGCCAAGTAGCGTGCAGGATGACGGCCCTATGGGTTGTAAACTGCTTTTGTATGGGGATAAAGTCAATCACGTGTGATTGTTTGCAGGTACCATACGAATAAGGACCGGCTAATTCCGTGCCAGCAGCCGCGGTAATACGGAAGGTCCGGGCGTTATCCGGATTTATTGGGTTTAAAGGGAGCGTAGGCTGGAGATTAAGTGTGTTGTGAAATGTAGACGCTCAACGTCTGACTTGCAGCGCATACTGGTTTCCTTGAGTACGCACAACGTTGGCGGAATTCGTCGTGTAGCGGTGAAATGCTTAGATATGACGAAGAACTCCGATTGCGAAGGCAGCTGACGGGAGCGCAACTGACGCTGAAGCTCGAAGGTGCGGGTATCGAACAGGATTAGATACCCTGGTAGTCCGCACAGTAAACGATGGATGCCCGCTGTTGGTACCTGGTATCAGCGGCTAAGCGAAAGCATTAAGCATCCCACCTGGGGAGTACGCCGGCAACGGTGAAACTCAAAGGAATTGACGGGGGGCCCGCACAAGCGGAGGAACATGTGGTTTAATTCGATGATACGCGAGGAACCTTACCCGGGCTTGAATTGCAGAGGAAGGATTTAGAGATAATGACGCCCTTCGGGGTCTCTGTGAAGGTGCTGCATGGTTGTCGTCAGCTCGTGCCGTGAGGTGTCGGCTTAAGTGCCATAACGAGCGCAACCCCTGTCTTTAGTTGCCATCAGGTGATGCTGGGCACTCTGGAGATACTGCCACCGTAAGGTGTGAGGAAGGTGGGGATGACGTCAAATCAGCACGGCCCTTACGTCCGGGGCTACACACGTGTTACAATGGCCGGTACAGAGGGACGGTGTAATGTAAATTGCATCCAATCTTGAAAGCCGGTCCCAGTTCGGACTGGGGTCTGCAACCCGACCCCACGAAGCTGGATTCGCTAGTAATCGCGCATCAGCCATGGCGCGGTGAATACGTTCCCGGGCCTTGTACACACCGCCCGTCAAGCCATGAAAGCCGGGGGTGCCTGAAGTCCGTGACCGCAAGGATCGGCCTAGGGCAAAACTGGTGATTGGGGCTAAGTCGTAACAAGGTAGCCGTACCGGAAGGTGCGGCTGGAACACCTCCTTTCTGGAGAGGATGTTTATCGGTTGAATAATGACGAATATCTTGAGATAATTTCTTAAGTATATCAGTTTATAATTTGACGGTAATATCAAGACTTGAAAAAGAACCTTGGTTCGTTTTTCTTCTTGTACTGCACTGACTCTGTTTTTCAAGAATAAGAGAAAGGGAAGTCTGATAAGATAGCCTCAGTGCTTTCTTCCAACTCAGTCCTATAGCTCAGTTGGTTAGAGCGCCACACTGATAATGTGGAGGTCGGCAGTTCAAGTCTGCCTGGGACTACACATCGGCTCGGTCGGATGTGCTCCAGGCTTCAGTTCCTTGAAGGGGACATAAGTTCATGCAGATGTTTCTTTAGGATTTCTTCTCTCTTTTCCCTTGGGGGATTAGCTCAGTTGGCTAGAGCACCTGCTTTGCAAGCAGGGGGTCAACGGTTCGAATCCGTTATTCTCCACCATTAAAGGTAATCATTTGTTTTAAGGTGTTTCCTTATTCATTTTCGATTTTCCTTTATCCGATCTTTGACATATTGACACAAGCAAGACTGTAATGTAGAGCTGGTCTTTTTTTAGGCCAGTATTCTAAAAGAGGTTTTACTTCTTTAAATTAGAATCACACAACAGCTGAAAGTATGAGCTACATTCTTTGTAAGGAATTACAGAGAAGGCGAAGAAAGTAAGAAAGGGCGCATGGCGGATGCCTTGGCTCACGGAGGCGATGAAGGACGTGATAAGCTGCGATAAGCCTTGGGTAGGTGCAAATAACCTTTGATCCAGGGATTTCCGAATGGGACAACCCGGCAGGCTGAAGGCCTGTCATCACTGCAAATGCAGTGAGGCGAACGGAGGGAACTGAAACATCTTAGTACCTCCAGGAAGAGAAAAATAATTTAATGATTCCCCTAGTAGTGGCGAGCGAACGGGGAAGAGCCCAAACCCTGTGACGTAGCAATGCGCCGCAGGGGTTGTAGGACCACGTCGTCGTACTTTGATTGTGAGGCGAATATACTGGAAAGTATAATCATAGAGGGTGATAATCCCGTATCCGAAGCATGATGAGACGTAGTGGTATCCTGAGTAACGCGGAACACGTGTAATTCTGCGCGAATCCGCCGGGACCATCCGGTAAGGCTAAATACTCCCGTGAGACCGATAGTGAACGAGTACCGTGAGGGAAAGGTGAAAAGCACTCCGATGAGGAGAGTGAAATAGTTCCTGAAACCATGCGCCTACAAGCGGTCGGAGCTGTTAATTCAGTGACGGCGTGCCTTTTGCATAATGAACCTACGAGTTACCATGTCTGGCAAGGATAAGTGCCATTAGTCACGTATCCGCAGTGAAAGCGAGCCTGAACAGGGCGTCGAGTCAGATGGGGTAGACGCGAAACCAAGTGATCTACACTTGCCCAGGTTGAAGTCCGGGTAACACCGGATGGAGGACCGCACGGATAAGCGTTGAAAAGCTTCCCGATGAGGTGAGTGTAGGAGTGAAAGGCCAATCAAACTTGGAGATAGCTCGTACTCCCCGAAAGGCATTTAGGTGCCGCGTGCATCGATCTCCATGAGAGGTAGAGCGACCGATAGGTCAAGAGGGCTTCACCGCCTATCGAGACCTGACGAACTCCGAATGCTTATGGATAGCAGATGTGCAGTAAGGGGGCGGGTGCTAAGGTCCGTCCCCGAGAGGAGAAGAATCCAGACCGCCGTCTAAGGTCCCGAAATTCTGTCTAAGTTAGTCTAACGAAGTCTGGTCCCCGTGACAGCTAGGATGTTGGCTTGAAGCAGCCATTCATTCAAAGAGTGCGTAACAGCTCACTAGTCGAGGGTCCGGGCATGGATAATAATCGGGTATAAGTCAGATACCGAAGGCGCGGGATAGTAATGTAAATTAAAAGTATCGGTAGGGGAGCATTCCATCGACGTTGAATGGTGAAGGTAACTGATCCTGGAGTTTATGGAAAAGCAAATGTAGGTATAAGTAACGATAAAAAGGGTGAGATTCCCTTTCGCCGAAAGACCGAGGTTTCCCGGGCGATGCCAATCAGCCCGGGGTTAGTCGGGTCCTAAGTCTCAGCCGAACGGCGAAGGCGATGGCAGATGCGGTTAATATTCCGCAACTCGCATATTCAGTGATGTGGAGACGGAGCAGTGACACTGCCGCGCCCTGACGGAATAGGGCGTTTAAGTCTGTAGGCTATGAGGATGGCAGGCAAATCCACCATCCGAGCTGAAGGATGAAAAGTACAGGTTGTCCTTCGGGACGACTTGAGTGCAGGTAATCATACTTCCGAGAAAAATCCGCTAAACTTAATGTTTATGCGACCCGTACCGCAAACGGACACACGTGGTCGGGTAGAATATACTAAGGCGTTGAGAGATTCATGGTTAAGGAACTAGGCAAATTGACCCCGTAACTTCGGGATAAGGGGTCCTCATGTATAATGAGGCGCAGAGAATAGGTCCAGGCAACTGTTTAACAAAAAAACACAGGGTCAGTGCAAACTCGAAAGATGACGTATACTGACCCTGACACCCTGCCCGGTGCTGGAAGGTTAAGAGGAGATGTCACCAGTAATGGGAAGCATTGAATTGAAGCCCCAGTAAACGGCGCCGTAACTATAACGGTCCTAAGGTAGCGAAATTCCTTGTCGGGTAAGTTCCGACCTGCACGAATGGTGTAATGATCCGGACGCTGTCTCAACCATGATCTCAGTGAAATTGTAGTATCGGTGAAGATGCCGATTACCCGCGATGGGACGAAAAGACCCCGTGAACCTTTACTACGACTTAGCATTGACCTTGGTCATCCGATGTGTAGGATAGGCCGGAGGCTTTTGAATCAGGGTGCGCCAGCATTCGTGGAGCCATCCTTGAAATACGGCCCTTTGGCTGTCTGAGGTCTAACGCGCCTGAGGTGCGGACACTGCTTGGTGGGTAGTTTGACTGGGGTGGTCGCCTCCAAAAGCGTAACGGAGGCTTCCAAAGGTGCCCTCGGGCCGATTGGTAACCGGCCTTACAGAGTGCAATGGCATAAGGGCGCTTGACTGGGAGGAGACATCCCGAGCAGGCAGGAAACTGGGGCATAGTGATCCGGCGGATGTGTATGGAAACTCCGTCGCTCAAAGGATAAAAGGTACTCCGGGGATAACAGGCTGATCCCCCCCAAGAGCTCATATCGACGGGGTGGTTTGGCACCTCGATGTCGGCTCGTCACATCCTGGGGCTGGAGAAGGTCCCAAGGGTTGGGCTGTTCGCCCATTAAAGTGGCACGCGAGCTGGGTTCAGAACGTCGTGAGACAGTTCGGTCTCTATCTATCGTGGGCGTTGGAGTTTTGAGTGGTGCCGTCACTAGTACGAGAGGACCGTGATGGACAGACCTCCGGTTTACCAGTTGTGCCGCCAGGTGCACCGCTGGGTATCTGAGTCTGGAGTGGATAAGCGCTGAAAGCATCTAAGTGCGAAGCCATCCGCGAGATGAGAACTCCTCATAAGGGTCGTCATAGACGATGACGTTGATAGGGTGCAGGTGTAAAGACGGTGACGTCAAAGCCGAGCACTACTAATTGCCCGAAACTTTCTTCGGTCCTGCCCGATTTCTTTAAGGAGCGGGCAGGACTGGTGACTCACACTTTGAGCTGTGTTGCTCTTCATTCTTTTTTGCTTGTGGAAATAGGTCACCTTATACGGTTGATGTTTAATGGTCAACTTGAAAAGATTTATCAGGTGGTTATTGCGGCGGGGTCCCACCTCTTCCCATTCCGAACAGAGAAGTTAAGCCCGTTTGCGCCGATGGTACTGCAATGCAATGCGGGAGAGTAGGTAGCCGCCTTCTTTTATAGAGAGAGCTTTGAAGAGAAATCTTCGAGGCTCTTTTTTTGTTTTATCTTTGGATGACTCCGGTCGTCCGGCTTATATCCTATCCGCAATCCCTCTCCCTCAAATCCTTGCCTTAGCCTTGTCCCTAACCCGATTATAACTAACTCATCCAAATATACAACACATCCAAGACATACAGCTTTTCTTCTTTGTACGGATACATTTACAAAATAAAATTGTATATTTGCCTTAAAATAACACATGACATAGGAGTCTGCGGACATTAGGTCTTTCGGTGGAGGAGGTGTTGTGGTGTAGGAGATATAGATCTTTTTTGTGCTGTGATGAGAGTCACAGGAGGGACAGGTGTCTCTCATATCTTCCTTCAATCTATAGCTTAATCTCACCACACACACTAATCTGTGCTCCAAACTCTTAGTCGACGAGCATTCATCATCCGAAGACCTGCCGTATAAGTTCAACGGCAAACAGTTCGATGAGGAAACTGGCTTGTACTATTATGGAGCCAGGTACATGGATCCCGAAATCTCCATGTGGTTGGGGGTAGATCCTATGATAGAGAAATATCCAGAAATCAGTCCATACATTTATTGTCATAATAATCCTATTGTCCTAATTGACCCAGATGGGAGACAATCCAAAGTACCACCGACAATTATTCAAATAATAGATTATGGTACAAAAAATAGTAAAAAATTCTCATCTTTAATGAAAGCTGCAAATGTAAATAAAGCAAATATTAATAGTGTTATTCGCTTTGGAAATGAGACTAGTACGGATCCTATTACGGGGCATATCCAAATAACGAAGGATAAAAGAGTAAAATTCCAAGTTATAAAATTAACACACGAATTATCTAATAGGGCAAATAAAGCTAAGCTTGCAAAAAGCTACAAATGATGTTGCAAATAAGAAAATATCTCCAGAAGTTTATGCTAAGAAGATAATGGAGACAGAAATTGATGGTCAGATAAACCAAATAAAGGTTGCGGCTGATATTGGGTTTCAATATCCAGGAGAAGAAAAATAAAAGAATTAATTCCTTAATTCAAAAATTATTCTAAAAAAATAAAAAAATATAGACTTACGGAAGATATTATCTCCCAATACCTCACTCAGAAAAAGATTATATCAAACAAGGTAAAGCAGTACGAAAACAATAAAAAAAATAGATATGAAAAGATTTGGCTTACTATTGATTGGCGTATTACTTGTTATTACAACTAACTGTAATAATCAGCAGTTAAATAACAGATATTCATCGAATAACTTATCATTTATAAAGAATGATAAACTTCATTATAATATCCTCTTAGTCGCATGTGACACCTGTGTTCCTATTATAAATAAGGGCTATAGAGTGCGTGTTAAGCTGACAGATAAACAGAAAAGTATCGTTAAGAAAATAAAAAAGGAAATGTGGAGGCACTTATTATCTGATAAGAAGACCGATTTTGCAGCAAATCTGATCCTCTATGATATTTATGATAAAGATGCTATTCTACTCTTTGGATTAGGCAACAATATAAGAGATTGGAGGAAAAAAATCTAAAACGGGATGATACATTGTTTTGGTTGAAGAAATTAAAATGAATTCGTATTGGTCATCAAATATAAAGCGTTATGAGGAATATTATATTCATTTTATCGATGCTTCTCATAAGAGCGGGACACTCCTAAAGCAGATACGAGCAATGGTAGGCTTTGGACAAAGAAAGTTAATTAAAAAAAAAATACTTATCAATGGAGTATAGCATATATTGCTCCATTGATAAGTTAAAGTTTTGATTTCCTCTATTAGATGATAAAGACAGGGAGAGTTATAAATAAAGAAGAAATGTCTGTGAAGTCCATCATAGCAGAAACTCTTATAAGCAAAGGAGTTGGACATATTCTCCCGTCAAGCTATCTAAAAAAAGCAACAGCAGAGGCTAGGCATAACTATAGTGTTGCTTTACATAAATCAGAAAAATTACAGTCACGTAGAACTCTTAACATGAAATTAATTAGAAATGCTAAATCAGCAATGAGAGAAGCGAGAGCATTATATGGGACTTTGGTCTCATTTACAACAGGGGTAGAGACGGTAAAAAGAAGTTGGAAAGAAAGTACAATCACAATTACCTAAAGATTATGGTGGTCAATAAAATGGAATACAAACAAGTTCGTAGATATCTTCTATTGATGATCTCTGGCTGTATTATATATTTATTCTACAGTATTATAGTTGTTTATTACGATACTCAAGCAATAAAATCGGGTCCAATTAAGTCATATAAAATAGTGTCAGAACATAGTGGTGCTATAAATATAACTTCCTATATCATTGTACGTTATATGGGTAAGGAATATACTGTCACTGTAAGTAGGAAGGATATAAATGAAGGGAATCTAAATAAAATTTTATACCATAATAAATGGAATGATACACTTTTTTATGATGAAAAAGAGGATATATATGTTAGATTGGGAATCCTTTCATTAGGCTTACTCTCAGTACTTTGCATGAGACTCTATATGAAAGGTTATCATGGAAGTAAGAAATGAAGATTATTTTTGCCCTTTTGTTCTTGCTCTTGTAGAGAATGCTTCGGGTGGTGAAGCGTATTACTATGGCAGACAGGGTGAGGTGACGAAGACTGTCCGTACGGTCATGGCGAGCGTGGCGGATATCAGGACTTATGTCTATGGTGCTACGTATGACAGCTGGAACCGGGTGCAGACAATGACTTATCCTGATGGCGAGGTGGTGACCTATCACTACAATGCTGCCGGACAGGTGGAGAGCATGACGAGCAATAAACAGGGACGTCAGAGCGTTATTGTTGACAGAATAGGTTACGATAAGGAGGGTCACACGGTCTATACGAAACTTGGTAATGGCACGGAGACCACCTATACATATGACAAGCAGCGTGAACGTCTGCAGGTGATGAACCTTACAGCGGATGGTCAGACTGTGATGGAGAACAGGTACCAGTATGATGCCGTGGACAATATCCTCGGTATCACGAATGCCGCCAACCCAACGTCGCTGACGAAACTCAACAAGGCGAAGTTGGGAGGAAGGAGTTCGCATACCTATGAGTATGATGAACTAAACCGCCTTGTCCATGCAAGCGGTAAGGCTAAGCGTGCATCGTATGACATGGTGATGTCGTTCGGACGGATGAGTGAGCCGCTGACGAAGGTACAGAAGGTGGACTCAACGACAACTGCTAAGTCTTATAACTTTGCTTATAAATATGAGGACAGTAACCACCCGACGGCTCCAACACAGATTGGTCACGACCATTACACATACGATGCCAACGGTAATCCAACGCTGGTAACGAACGATTCGGCGAATACTACCCGAGAGATGTATTGGGATGAGGACAACCGACTTATGGTCTTAAGCGATAACGGTAAGACGAGTCGTTACACTTACAATGCTGCTGGCGAACGTATCATGAAGAGTTACGGTACGATGGAAGGTGTGTATATCAACGGTGCACCGCAGGGCATCACGTTCCACGAGACGGATAACTTCACGCTTTATCCTGCAAGTATCCTCTCTGTAAACAAGAATCGCTTACGAAACATTACTTCCTTGGTGACAAACGAGTTGCTTCAAGAATAGGAACAGGTCTGTTCAATAACGTCTATGGACGCAACGGTTCATACGTAACGGCTGGTCAGCAGGACTATGCAGAACGTATGAATCAGATACAGAAGCAGAAAGAGGCATACTATAAACAGCAAGGCATTGCCCCTGGTGTACCTACAGAGAAGGGTGCGTATGGTGATCCGGAGAACACTGGTGTTGGTTATAACGCCGTCCTCACCGAACTCGGTAACCATGATGTGCCACAGGGTTGGATTCAGACTCCCACGCCCTAACACCACACCAAATACCAACCCTGGTCCACCTGTAAGCTGGAATGACCCAAGCAACCCTGATGACCCGCAGGCTGGATATGGTTATATTCCTAATGACACAACGAAAGAGGAAACCTTCTTCTATCATAGTGACCACCTCGGTAGTACATCTTACATCACAGATGATAAAGCCAACATCACCCAGTATGATGCTTACTTGCCGTACGGCGAACTCCTTGTAGACGAACACTCATCAAGTGAAGACCTGCCGTACAAGTTCAATGGCAAACAGTTTGATGAAGAGACTGGCTTGTACTATTATGGTGCAAGGTATATGAATCCTGTCACGAGTCTGTGGTATGGAGTGGATGCACTAACAGAGAAACTTGCTATTATGAGTGGATATGTGTATACACTTGCAAATCCAATAAGGATGGTTGATCAAGATGGTAAATTCCCTCATTATTGGCAAGCGTGGATTGCTCGAAAATTTTATAATTTGTTTCATCATATTGATGCAAGTCCTATTCAAGAGAATCTTAAGACAAAGAATCCACACCTTCGTTACACTTATAACACTGTGTCCACAGATGAATATGGAGAAATTGTTGTTACTAATGTAAGCAGAGCAAAAATCGGCTTGTTTAGCACAGCTCAAAAAGCAGGGACTGCTATGGCTATTGGTGGTTATGCTTTAACATTAACTGGTGTTGGAGCGGAAGTTGGTGCGCCTGTAGCAACTGTCGGAAATGCACTTAATGGAATTGGAACAGCTGGTCAATTAGGGCTTGATTTTATTAACGGAGATTTTGATATGTCTGATGGAGTTAGTATTGCATTTAGCATAGGTGATTTTTTTATTGATAAGATGATAAATAAAGTGATACCAGGGATAGAGGCTCCGAGCATGAAGGAAATCTCGAAGACTCTTTATAATGGACTTTTGAAAGGGAAAACTGAATTTTAGAAGTGACTTCGATTTAGGTAAGGAGATATTAAAGCAAGGTGCTTCTCTCAAAATGCAAGGTTTAGAGATGGTTACAGATAAAGTCCTAGAGCACGAGGAGAAATCTCATGAGAATAATTCTCATAAGGAAGATAGTTCTAACAGTAAATAAATTGAAGCAATGGGTTTATATAGTATCTCTGGTTTTTTAACTATATGTTTGGTCTGCTATCTATTCTATCGTTTAAGGCAAAGGCAAAGATCTCAGACATCTACGATGGCTAATGTAGCCTTATTGTTCCTACTTGTTTTAGGTATCATTGGGTTGTTTTATAAGATATTAGAAGGAGTAAACTATATAGTAGTAGGCATTATTATGATATGGGTTTGTTCTACATCTCGTCACTCTGGGGGAGGCGGTGAATATATGTATATAAGAGGCTGGATAGGAGCAATTACATCATTAATATATGGAATTTTAAAGATACTGGATATGATATAAAAAAAGGAGGGGGCACAAAAACCTCATATAAATAGAAAGAAGGAGGACATACTATTCAATAACGTTTACGGGACGAAACGGTTCATACGTAACAGCTGGTCAGCAGGACTATGCGGAACGTATGAATCAGATTCAGAAGCAGAAAGAGGCATACTATAAACAGCAGGGCATTGCCCCTGGTGTACCTACAATGAAGGGTGCGTATGGTGACCCCGAGAATACAAAACGAGGGTATAACTCTATCATTGACACACTCGGTAACCACGATGTGCCACAGGGTTGGATTCAGACTCCACGCCCCAACACCACACCGAATACCAACCCCGGTCCACCTGTAAGCAGGAATGACCCAAGCAACCCTGATGATCCACAGGCTGGTTATGGCTACATTCCAAACGATACTACAAAAGAAGAAACCTTCTTCTATCACAGTGACCACCTTGGCAGTACATCTTACATCACGGACGAAAAAGCCAACATCATCCAGTATGATGCTTACTTGCCATACGGTGAACTCCTTGTTGATGAGCACAGTAGCTCTGAAGACCTGCCATATAAGTTCAATGGCAAGCAGTTCGATGAAGAAACAGGCTTGTACTATTACGGTGCAAGGTACTTGAATCCTGTAACGAGTCTGTGGTATGGTGTAGACCCGTTGGCGGAGAAGTATATATCATCTGGATCTTACATATATTGCGAAAGTAATCCAATTATATTCATAGATCCTAATGGTAAGAAAAAAGTTGTTGTAACAGGTGGAGCAGATGTACATAATCAATATAGGTTGAATTTTGTAGAAGCTTCCAAAAATCAACTGAAGAAATACTTAAAAACAGCTGGACCTTTAGAAGAAATTAGTTGGATGATTTTTGATATAGGCTATACAAATAAAGAAAAGGAAGCAATGGCTAAATGGGCTAATGATAGAGGAGTGTCCTTTAAATTTATTAGACAGTCTAAACAGCTAATTCATGAACTCAACAAGTCTGCCAAGTCTGATGACAAATTAACAGAAGTTGCGATGTTCTCTCATGGCACAGCAAGTAATGTCTCATTTGGCTTTGGACTCCATGGCGATGTGAATAGTACAATCTACAATAGTCCAGACAACTTAAACGAGGCTACTTTAAGAAGTACACCAATGACAGCTTCAGCATTTGCAAAAAATGCTAGAATTGATTTATACTCATGCAATTCTGGTACACCTTTTAAATACCAACATGCAGAGTTCGCATCTGAAAGGCAACTTAGGTATATGACTAGACACAGTCAGAGTTTAGTTTCACTAATGGGACGACAGACTAGAGTGATGGTTAGAGGATTCATCGGAAGGAGCGATTATTCTCCAGTAGCTTATGGACTCTTACCAAAACCTGGAGGAACAGGAGGTAATTATGACCCTCACGTCAAAGGCAAAAATGTCTCAGCGTTCATAGTCCACTCTGTAACGCACTAATGAGATACATGTTTACAATTCCAATATAGGATTAAAGCAATAATGTTAATTTCCCAAGAGTCAGAACCGTAAATTATAAAGAGTGTATAACGAGGATATTTAAGACCTGTTAGGAGTATTGCACCTTTCAATGAGAAAAAAATCTGATTTCAAATAACTATTAATTATTAAGATTGTTAGAATGAAAAAAATATTATTCTTTTAATTGTATTAATACTAATTTCCTGCCAATGCAATAAAGGAAAAGGTTTTTCCATCAGATAGATATGTTGACAATATTCAGCATATAGAGTATAAAATACAAAAATATAATATGGGGAGCGTACTCACAGTAGGAGATGTCCAAATTACTTTTGCACCCAATGGTCATATAATGGGGATTAAAAATAAGTCCTTAAAAGATGGACACATTCGAAACTATTACTTCTTAGACAAAAGAGACAAAGACGAAATTAGTCATTTCTACACCATCAAAAAAATGGATTAGATGGAGTAGCCGTATTTTACCATTGCGAGAACATAATTGATCATGTCGATTTTTATAAAAACAATGAGTTGATTTATTCAAAAAAAATATGATGAAAGATAAGATATTTGTCATAATACTAAGTGCATGCATTGTCTGTTTCTGTAGTTGCAAGAATAAGACTTCGGATGATTTTAAGTGTGTATATGCTGATAGCATCCATCGATTTGAGTACTATAGAAATACTGACCAGATCGTGATTAGAGTCGATTCTAATATTTTATATTTCACGCCAGACAATAGGTTGCAGCAAGTTTGTACACGAAGTTCGTTTAGAAATCAAAAAGTTATCTTTAAAAGGGAAAGTATTTTACTTTAATAAAAAAACAGGTTTCTTAGATTCTATAAAATACGACCATAAAGATATGAAACATAGTAGGACTATCGTTTATGACGAAAATGGTTGCATTATAAGACAGTGAAAAGGTGAATAGCTTCGGGTGGTGAAGCGTATTACTATGGCAAGCAGGGTGAGGTGACAAAGACTGTCCGTACGGTCATGGCGAGCGTGGCGGATATCAGGACTTATGTCTATGGTGCTACGTATGACAGCTGGAACCGTGTGCAGACGATGACTTACCCTGATGGCGAGGTGGTTACCTACCATTACAATGCTGCAGGACAGGTTGAGAGTCTTACGAGCAATAAACAAGGACGTCAGAGCGTTATTGTTGACAGGATAGGTTACGACAAGGAGGGTCATACGGTCTATACGAAACTCGGTAACGGCACGGAGACTACCTATACATATGACAAGCAGCGTGAACGTCTGCAGGCGATGAACCTTACAGCGGATGGTCAGACTGTGATGGAAAACAGGTATCGCTATGATGCTGTGGATAATATCCTCGGTATTACGAATGCTGCCAACCCAACGTCGCTGATGAAACTCAACAAGGCGAAGTTAGGAGGAAGGAGTTCGCATACGTATGAGTATGATGAGCTGAACCGCCTTATTCATGCAAGTGGCAAGGCTAAGCATGCATCGTATGATATGGTGATGTCGTTCGGACGGATGAGTGAGCCGCTCACTAAGGTACAGAAAGTGGACTCAACGACAACTGCGAAGTCTTATAACTTCGCTTATAAATATGAGGACAGTAATCATCCGACGGCTCCAACGCAGATTGGTCACGACCATTATACCTACGATGCTAATGGTAATCCAACGCTGGTAACGAACGATTCAACCAACACTACCCGTGAGATGTATTGGGATGAAGACAACCGCCTGATGGTACTCTCTGATAACGGCAAGACGAGTCGTTACACTTATAATGCTTCCGGCGAACGTATTATGAAGAGTTATGGTACGATGGAGGGTGTGTATATCAATGGTGCACCACAAGGCATCACGTTCCATGAGACGGATAACTTCACGCTTTATCCTGCAAGTATCCTCTCTGTAAACAAGAATCGCTTTACGAAACATTACTTCCTTGGTGACAAACGAGTTGCTTCAAGGATAGGAACGGGCATGTTCAACAATGTCTATGGACGTAACGGCTCATACGTAACGGCTGGTCAGCAGGACTATGCTGAACGTATGAATCAGATTCAGACACAGAAGGAAGCATACTATAAGAAGGTGGGTGTAGCTCCAGGTGTACCGACAGAGAAGGGTGCATACGGTGACCCAGAGAACACGGGTGTTGGTTATAATGCCGTCCTTACAGAACTCGGTAACCACGATGTGCCACAGGGTTGGATTCAGACTCCACGCCCCAACACCACACCGAATACCAACCCCGGTGCTCCAGTTTCATGGAATGACCCGAGTAACCCTGATGACCCACAGGCTGGTTATGGTTACATTCCAAACGACACTACGAAAGAAGAAACCTTCTTCTATCATAGTGACCACCTCGGCAGCACGTCTTACATCACAGACGACAAAGCCAACATCACACAGTATGATGCCTACCTGCCTTATGGTGAGCTGTTAGTGGATGAACATAGTAGTAGCAAGGACATGCCGTATAAGTTCAACGGCAAACAGTTCGATGAAGAGACAGGCTTGTATTATTATGGTGCAAGGTATATGAACCCAATCACGAGTCTGTGGTATGGGGTGGATCCGTTAGCGGAGAAGTATCTTATGACAGGAGCCTATGTCTATTGTGGTGATAATCCAATAGTTTTAAAAGATCCTGACGGTAGAGGATGGATACAAACAAAAAAAGGAATTTATTATAATCCTAGTATTCATTCACAGAAGGATATAAGTGTACGTGATGCTCGGAGAGGCTTCAAATATCTGGGAGAAACTTATCAGAATGACAAACGGGGGATATCATATAGGAATGATGGCAGTATTTTATTCCGCCATGAGTCGGATGCTTATAACCATATGTGGAATAATGCTAATAACTTATATAAGGTTCCACGTAATCCACAAGGAAAAGAAGTTGGAGGCTTTTTATTATCTAACGGAAGTGTGCTTGTGTTACCTGATTATAATAATGACAGTAGAACGACGAAAATGGATGCTGGGGGTTATACCTTAAATAATAGACTCCTGACTAAAGGGAAAGAAAGGTTTGCTGTAGTTGCCCAAGTACATACACATCAAGATACGAGTGGAGAGGCTTCTCCTTCAGTTTATCTTATAGATAGCTATGGAGATTTAGGCTATTCTAAAAATAATAATTCTTTGCCAGTATTTACTATAGGACATGATGGAAGAATCTATGGCATACGTGGCTACACTGATAAAGGACAAGTAACGGGGGTAAATATCCGTTTTAAACCAAGAGAATCTTCAAGAAGAAATCTTTTAAATGGAAATACTAGTTTGTATAGAATTATTATGAGGTTACCAAAGTTAAGAGATTGATAATGAAAAAAACAATAATATCTTTCATCATTATTAGTTTATCTCTTTTTTTCAATCTTGCATGAGAGAAGGAAAGGAAATTAATTTTTAAAGATGAATTTATAGACAGTGTTAAAAAGTTATACTAGGAATGATAGCCTAAGGCATAACTCTTATATTATCTTCCCTGCAAATTATTTTTTTACAGAGAATAAAAAGATATGAAGGGTTGCTAATAGGCCCATTATATAAAGATATATCAACTCAAGATGATGAGAAGCACTACATAAAGGTAATGACCTATAATTCAAGCTCTGTATACTATTATTGTCCAGAGATAAAAATTTGTTTCATACCCTTTCACTAGTGAGCATATACAATTTTTGTAAATCTGATAGTATTGTCTTATATAAACAAACATTTACGAGATCACCTATTATAAATTATCTAAAGAGAGCCGTTCTCTATTTTTTTATAAAGATAATTATCTGTATAAGCAAAACAATGTTGATAGTCTTTTTCTTACCAAGAATAAAGGATGACAAAAATTGAATATCACGAAGTTATTTGATATATAACCAAATACGGGATAGAATAAAGTTCATCGTTGTCCGCTAAACATTTTATTAGATATAATTCAAGGTTGAATCCTAAGTGAGGGGTTCAGCCTTTTTGGTTATCTTTGTTTCAATGTAAAGAGCACTTATCACTATAAGGAACAATACACATTTCTTCGGACACAGTTTTTGGAATTACATTGTTTATAGTTACTCTAAAACGCTAAGTTAGTTTTTGTTTTTAGTTGCTGTCACTTTTAACATTTCGTGTAAACGGCTTGTTATCAATGGATTGCGATAATAGGGAGAGTGACAGGAGTGACAGGAAAATTGAAAGGTGGTCGTTTTTATGGTGTTGTTATAATCAATAGTCCGTTAAAATTTTGTGGTTTGCGAATCTTTCGTCCCTAAGCTAACAGGTATTGTGGCAGAAAGAAAACATGACAGGTCTGTAAAAAAGAGATAATTAGGTAACAAAATATAATATAATAAAATCGGCTATCTCATTGAATTTCAGTAACTTTATAGATGTAAAAAGACAATAAAGTTTATGCTGATAACCAACTTGATTAGCCGATATATGAAGCTCTGCAAAGCAGCATTTAGTGCTGGAGATGGAGCAAAGTTAAACAAAAGTATTCAAACAAACGTCATGGAAATGCTTTTTCTTTTGATGGTCACCCCAAGGAAATGTAATTTCACGCAGATGGGACGCTATGGAAAGCGTGGCGAACAATGCTATCGGCAGACGGCAGAGCGCAGCGTGAACTGGCTCGAAATGAATATGTGGCTGAGTGCTTTCGCGACGCAAAGCAGTTCCTCGGCCTTACAGATTGTCAGGCACGCGACAAGAAAAAACTTGAATTTGCTTTTAACTCTTCATTCACAGCACTCAATGTGGCGAAAATTATGTGCAAGGAACTTGGTACGTCCATCGGTCGCCTTAAAGCGAAGATGATCAATGCATACTATGCCAAACGAATTATTGACGTGTTCGAGAAGAACCCGAACACGCCATTAAATAAAGAAAGGATAAATGATATATTTAGTTTCGCTGATGATGCAGCATAATATTTAACGGACTATTGCTTCTATACAAGTCTTAAAAAAAAGATGTGTAGAAAGAGTAGCTCCCCTTTGGAGAGGGGCAGAGGGGTGAGGCTTTTTCCCTACTTCTAGGTATTGCACTATTCCTTACAACATCCTACCTTTGCATTAACAAATCAAAGGCGAGCTCTAGAATCATTGATAAGGTCACAAAAAGCCCTATGGGGCGTGCTGTGACTATATCGAAGATTTACAGAACATGCCTGAATTTAAAACAATTTAAAATGATAAAGAAAAAGAACCGTAAAACAGATTTTATGTAAATCAGCGTTTGTTTTCGCCGCTACGTTCGTTCTTTCGCTGCCCACTTACGCAAGGCACGAGAACGAAGTGAAAGTTAATACCGAAGCCAACATTAAGGGACGCGTTGTGGATAGTAAAAACACAACATCCTCTTTCGCACGCGAGCGTGCTGGTTTTGGGTACAGTTATCACTACCACCACCGATGCCGATGGCCATTTTATGCTGCGAAATCTGCCTGTGGGAAAGGTGATTGTGGAGGTACGCTCAGCGGGTTATAGGGCTTACAAACAAGAGGTAACAACGCAAAAAAATAATACCCATGAGCTGAATGTGATGCTCAAACCCGACGATATTGCGCTCGACGAGGTTGTTGTGTCGGCCAATCGTAGTCAAACACTTAGACGTGAGTCGCCTGTGGTTGTGAATGTTCTGGACACGAAGTTGCTCGAATCTACCCATTCTACAACCTTGGTGCAGGGTTTAAACTTCCAACCGGGCGTGCGAACCGAAGATAATTGCACCAATTGCGGATTCTCGCAGGTGCGCATCAATGGGCTTGATGGTCATTATTCGCAAATATTAATCGACTCGCGACCCGTTTTCACGGCCCTTCAAGGTGTTTATGGACTCGAACAGATTCCCTCTAACATGGTGCAACGTGTTGAAATTGTTCGCGGTGGTGGCTCGGCGCTCTTTGGTGCTTCGGCCATTGGCGGCACCATCAACATCATTACCAAAGAACCTAGCGAAAATTCGGCCGATGTGGCGCACACCATCACAGGCGCAACAAATGGCTCTACTGCTTTCGACAACAACACCACGGGCAACCTATCGGTTGTTACAACCAATAATAGAGCTGGGTTTTATCTCTATGGACAAAGCCGACACCGCGCTGCTTACGACCGCGATGGCGATGGTTACACCGACCTTCCCACGCTAGATAATAAAACTGTGGGGCTTAGCTCTTTCTTCCGACTCACCGATTACTCCAAAATAACCCTTAAATACCACGGCTTGAAGGAGTATAGACGTGGCGGAAACAAACTTTACTTGCCTGCTCACGAGGCCAATATTGCCGAACAAATCGAACATACCATCAACGGCGGAAGTTTGGGCTACGACCTCTTTAGCCTTAATGGTAAGGGACATTTCAGTGCTTATGCCTCGTTTCAAAACGTTGACCGTAAGAGTTATTACGGCGGACTGGGCGAACTGGCCACCGCTGCCGATGGACTTAAGGCCTTGAACGAAGCCTATAAACTGGGACTTAACCTCGATATGAGCGAAGACGATGCCGCCACGCTGCCCGCCAACCAACAACAAACGCTGGCCGATGCGCAAGCCTACGACAAAGCACAACGAGCCTATAACCTTACGCATAACATCAATTACATAGCTGGTGCGCAATATGTGCACAATTTCGACCGTCTGTGGTTCATGCCTTCGAGTCTTGTTGTGGGGGCCGAATATAGCTACGACCGCATTAAAGACCACTCGCTGGGCTACAACGACCTGATGGAACAGACGCGTGAATATTGGTAGCTTCTTTGCTCAAAACGAATGGAAAAACAACCATTGGGGCTTGCTTCTGGGCGGACGACTAGACAAACACAACCTTATCTCGCATCTTATCTTTAGTCCGCGCGTTAATCTGCGCTACAATCCCACGCCCAACACCAATTTCCGACTTACTTACGCTGGCGGATTTAGAGCCCCACAGGCTTTTGATGAAGACCTTCATACGCGTATTGCTGATGGCGACCGTGTGAAAATTACGTTGGCTAAGGATTTGAAAGAGGAACGTTCGCACGACTTTTAGTGCATCGGCCGACCTCTATAAAAGTTTTGGAACAGTACAAACCAACGTTCTTATTGAGGGCTTTTATACACGCCTTAACAACATGTTTGCTACACGCAAACTGGCTGATGATGTGATTATTGATGGCGCACGTGTTGAAGAACGCTTCAATTCTAACGGTGCAACGGTGTATGGAATTAACCTCGAGGGCAAGGCTTCGCTCTCGTCGTGGGCGCAATTGCAAGCTGGTTTTACTTGGCAAAGCAGCCGTTATCGCACGCCCGAAGAATGGGACGACGATGCTGCTCCCGAGTTTAAAAACCACTAAACGTCTGCTGCGAACGCCCAACACCTACGGATATTTCACCCTCACTGTGCATCCCACCATCGATTTTTGCCCTATCGTTATCGGGCGTTTACACGGGTAGAATGTATGTTGGCCACCCCAAAGGGGGGAGCGAGCGCACCAACGACTTTGCTATCATTGAGCACACTCCCGCGTTTCTCACGCTTAACCTGAAGCTTGCCTATAATTTCTACATAACTAAGCAGGTGAAATTTGAGGCTAGTGCGGGAGTGCAAAAACATGCTCGATGCTTACCAAAAAGGATTTGGATAAAGGGGCTTCGCGTGCCTCCGACTATGTTTACGGACCTACTCAACCCCGCAGTTTGTTTCTTGGGGTGAAGTTTTCGTACTAGGTATTATGTCTTTTTTACCAAAAACAGTGGGTAGAGTTGTTTTGATTTTGTGTATTGCTGGACACATTGCCGATGTTGTCATTGAAAATGTGGTGCACTACGCTCAAACAATATCATAGGCAAGATGCCGACAAGCCAACAAAAGATAAACTGGATGAAATGTAAGCAACATCAATTGTGTGATTAGTGGTCTTACAATTGATTTGGGTTTAAAAAGCTGGGTGTAATGATTGAAAGCTACGATAAATAGACTTTACAAAACGCATTTCAGTACTACACCACACGTTTCCAAGAGGAGTTTTGCTTTCGCGACGCAAAGCAGTTCCTAGGTCTTACCGATTGTCAGGCACGCGACAAGAAAAAACTTGAATTTGCTTTTAACTCTTCATTCACAGCACTCAATGTGGCGAAAATTATGTGCAAGGAACTTGGTACGTCCATCGGTCGCCTTAAAGCGAAGATGATCAATGCCTACTATGCGCAACGAATTATTGACGTGTTCGAGAAAAGCCCGAACACGCCATTAAATAAAGAAAGGATAAATGATATATTTAGTTTCGCTGCTGATGCAGCATAATATTTAACGGACTATTGTGTTGTTATAATAATGCAGAGGGAGAGATACTCTCTTGTTATGAAAGGAACAAGGGCATTAGAAGGGTTGTAATAAAGATTCATACATTGAAAATAGCAGGTGACCTTTGACACTGTAAAAGATGCCCTTTCGCATGGTAAAAGATGCTCTTTTGAGGTGTGAAAGACGCCCTTTTGCAATGTAAAAGGGCACCTTTTAGAATTGCATTTGTAAGTCTTTGGTAAACAATAGGATACAAGTCTGATTTCCTTGCATTTCTCCTGATTTTATGGACATGTAGCTTCAATCTCTTGTAAACATATTTCTGATTAGTCCGTAATGGTTCGGTGGTATATGGAAGGATGGATAAGTTTACACGAATCTGCGCTGGATAGTTTTACCACAAACAGGCGTATCTTATAACTATCAGTTCCGCTTTTCCACCCAAGGACAAAATCCTACCGTATACCATTTCCGTTTTTGCTGTCATTTCTGTCACTCTTCCTTTGCTTTTAACCGTCTGAATATAAACTCATTACAAGAAGTGTTAAAAGTGACGGCAACTAAAAACAAAACTTAATTAGGGGTTTTGATACTTTTCGTTTGGTTACATTTACACGCACAACACCCTTCATCTTTCTCCTGTTTTCCCATACTCTAAAGCTCCATTTACAAAATAAAGTAGTATATTTGCCTTAAAATAACACATGACATAGGAGTCTGCGGACATTAGGTCTTACGGTGGAGGAGGTGTTGTGGTGTAGGAGATATAGATCTTTTTTGTGCTGTGAATGAAAGTCACAGGAGGGACAGGTGTCTCTCATATCTTCCTTCAATCTATGGCTTAATCTCACCGCACACACTAATAATGGACATGTTATAGATTCTGTTTTAAAATCCGTAGGTGTTAGAGAATCTGTTAATTATAACATAGATAAATAACAAATGAAACGTAGATTATTGTTTTACTTTATATGGGTTATTATATCCTTTTTCATTTTCATTTTAGTCTCCTTTATCACAGCTATAGCACAAAACACCCCTTTCTATCTGTATCTGGTTGTATATCTACCATTTATTACAATCTCAGCCTCTTCCTTTGCGATATTGCTTAAAGATAAGTGGTGGGTGAGTATACTTGAAGGGATATTTACTATTATGTTACCTTGGGCGGTACTCTTGTTAGATTATTAAGAAAATGCCTAAACGTTGTTACTTGGATGCATCCCTTTGCACACGTATCATTATAAAATAAAAACGAGGAACTACCCGTAGGTAATCCCTCTTAGTTCTTTTTTAAGTGCAGTATGACAGTCGAAACAAACAAGTGCACTTGCTCTAAATGCGTTGCAAAGTTAGATATCTTTTTTAAAGGAACAAGCGCTTTAACGTTTTTGCGTAGTTCTTCTTCCTTTAAGCCAGAAGCATTCAAAATAATGTCTTTTATACATTGAAGTGGTATTCTATCATAGGCTTCTACAAACTTACTTTCCATTTCTACTGCTCTGTTTCCTAATTACCACTTGTCATGGTATGAATATATGCAGGCGGAGGGAGTACCCGACTGTTGGAACTCATTCAGACAGTTTTGAAAAGAGGCTTATTTCTGCTCACAACTTCCAGCTAACAGTATGTAGAGATGGTAAGAAACTACTCATTTGTTCCAGTTCTGTGTAACTATAAGTATGGAGGTGGAGCTGAAAGAAAGAAAATTTGCTGTCACTTCTGTCATCTTCCTATGCGTTCTAATTATCTAATTTTCAATCCGTTACTGCAAATGTTAAAAGTGACAGCAACTAAAAACAAAACTAAGATAGGGGATTTGGAGAGTGTGGTAACACAAGGTTGCGTGAAAGATGTGTGTGTGTCCCCGAATGGATAAAAGCTATCTGGTACGTTAATGTCCGGAGAAGATAGTAAAACGGGAAATCTGAAAAAATACTAAGGGATATAATATAATTAAAAAAAGTCATACCTTTGTCGACAAATAACAATATATGGTGCATTCCTTATACTATTTACGAATAACTAAAAGCTCATAAAACATGAAATATGCTTTAATAACCGGTGCTTCACGAGGAATAGGACGTGCCGTAGCCTTGCTTTTAGCAGAACAATATTCTATAATAATCAATTATCATTCTAATTCAGAATGTGCTCAAGAAGTGAAACAACTGATAGAGGAGAAGGGTGGTCATGCTGAACTTCTGCCCTTTGACGTTGCTGATCCGAAGGCAATAGAAGCTGCTATTGATTGTTGGGAAGCTGCTCATCCAGATGAATTCATCTCCGTATTGGTGAATAATGCAGGTATCCGGAGGGATAATGTCATGTTTATGATGTCAGAAGGACTGCAATGTTCATCATTCTGCATGTCGTGCATGGAGTGTGTGCTGGGCAGGTCTGGTGAAATGATCAATGTGAATAGATAAGAAGAGTCGTAATCATATGAATATGGTCATGTCTTGGTACTGACCTTAAGCAAACGA